>Ga0302311_10000244_pt1 | contig 69544 bp, 67 predicted proteins | sample III_Palsa_N1_3_FD_200449 | JGI IMG/M metagenome (GOLD analysis project Ga0302311, IMG submission 200449) | Peat permafrost microbial communities from Stordalen Mire near Abisko, Sweden - III_Palsa_N1_3 | ecosystem: Environmental > Terrestrial > Soil > Palsa > Peat permafrost | place: Sweden... | reverse complement strand
GTTCTGTCGCCTCAAGGACTGGCGGCGCGTAGCAACGCGCTACGACCGGAAAGCTTCGACCTTCGTCGCAACCGTCACCATCGCCGCCATCGTCATGTTCTGGCTCTGATTATGAGTCCGGACCCATAGCCCTTGCCCGCCGGAGGCCCTATCTATGCGCGCTCGGCGAATTTGTCCGCCTTGCGATTGCCAAAGCGCATGCCCGTTTCCAGGCGCGCGCGGAGTTGGGTGTAATACGCTTCCAAAAATGCGCGTTCGTCGCCGGCGCCCGCGCTCCAGCCAATTTTGCGGCAGATCGTATCGGCGACTTCGGCCAGGACTTGGGGGCGATTGTCGCGCAGGACGCGTTCCAGGACCTGGAGTTCGTATTCGCCGTAGATTGCCAGGTCTGTGTCGCCGAAGCGGTAGTGCGCGCCGGTTACGGCGCTGATGCCCTGGCCTGCTTCGCCCAGTGACAGGGCTGCGTCGAGTTTGCGGCGGGGGGCTTCGACGACCCAGGTACCGGCGATGATGTCGCCGCAGCGCAGGGCGTCGCGGTTGAAGAACGGGAACAGGGCGAAGATCGCGAACCAGACGAGCGCGGCCCAGCCGGCCAGGGTGGTGTCGCTGCTGGTGCGCAATGCGCTGCCGATGAAGATGACGGGCATGAACAGTTCGACGTCGCGCAGCAGGTTGCGCGCGATTACTGCTTCGGCTGACAGGCGTGTTGCGGCGCCGTCGCGGCCCGGGCGGGCGGCGATGCGGATGCCGGTCATGCGTTTGCCTGGTGTTGCGCCGCGCGGGCCCAGTTCGAACCACAGGAACCAGGCGTTGCGCGCCAGGAACGCGAAGATGATCCAGAACACGACGAGGGCCTGAAAGATCACGCGCGCCGGATTTTTGGGATCGAGCTTGTTGATGTGGAGGCCGTTGACGATCCAGACAAACAGCAGCGTGATCAGCAGCAGGCCGAAATAGACGATGAACAGGTCGATCAGCACCGCGCCCGCGCGGGCGCCGCGCGAGGCGATCGTCAGCGGCAGGCGCAGGCCTTCGGCGGTCAGGATTTCGCGCGCGCGGCGGTTCGTCAGGTTTCCGCCGTAGACGGCCGGTTTTTTCTTTTGCCAGGGCCAGCGCGCCATCAGCGGGTCCGGACCTGGCCACGGTAGATGAAGAAATAGGTCAGCCACCAGGCGAGCATGATCCCGCCGACGGCGAGCCGGGGCGCGGTTGCGTTGATCAATTGGCGGGCGAAACCTTCGAGCAGCGCGGCGACGACCAGCATCAGGACGACGCCGGTCATTACGGTCGCGGCGCGGCGCCCGGCTTCGGATGCAGCATCGAGCACTGCGCGCGTGCCGGGAAACGCCATCGCGCGGCCGATATGGATGCCGGCGCCGCCTGCGAGCAGGATCGCGAACAGCTCGGTCGTGCCATGCACTGACAGCCAGCCGATCAGGTCGAGCGTCAGCCCCTGGCCGTGGTACAGCCATAGCAGCGCGCCGACTTCGGTGGTGTTGTGCACCAGCAGCAGGATCGGCGGCACGCCGAAGGCAAAGCCGAGCGCAAAGCACAGGATCGAGACGCCGGCATTGTTGCTGAACAGGTAAGCGGCGAAAATCGACAGGTCCGTCTGGTGCGTCTGGCCGAACAGCGAGGCGTAGAGCGCGGCGTGGCTGGCGCCGGGCACGCGCACGTCGCCTGGCTCGGGCGGCATCAGGGTGTAGAACCAGTCGGGATTGTTCGACACGAGGACCCAGCCGATCACTGCGCCGGCGATCATGACCGCCAGCGCGATTGCGATGTCGCTGCCGATCCCGCGCACTGCCGCGCTCCATCCGCCGGCGAAAAAGCGGCGGAACCAGCCGCGAAAGCCCAGTTCGGGCCCGTGGACGACAAACCATGCCCGCTGCGCGAGGCCTTCGAGATAGCGCAGGGTCGCGGCATCGAGCGTGGTTTCGCGCGCGACCGACAGGCTGGATACCAGCATGCGATAGAGCGCGGGCAAAGCCTCAAGGTCTGCGTCGGACAGGCCGCGGATGCGTCCGGCCTCGATCCGGCGGACGATGTGGTCGAGCCGGCGCCAGTCGTCTTCGCGTTCCTGGCGGAAGCGATCGGAGCGCAGGGATGCGACTTCGGCGGCGGCGATCGCGGCTTCCTGCTTGCGGGAGAACAGTCCGCCCAGCGTCTCGCCAAATCTCGAAACGGCGGTGCTCATCCGATGCTGCCCTCGCGCTTGATCGCCAGATAGGTTTCGAGCAGGTGCGTGCCGATCGATTGCCATGGTGCCTCGATCACGCGGATGCCGGCCTGGCGCAGCCGGGTCAGTACGACCGCGCGCTGGCGGATCAGGCTTTGCGCCACGACCGCGCGCGCGACATCGCCGGGGGTGGTTACATCGGCACTGGCGAGCGCGTCGAGGTCTTCGTCGCGCATCACGACGAACAGCACGCGGTGGCGCTCGACCAGCCGCGCGCAGTTTTCGATCATCAGTTCGGCGCCGGTCGGGTCGGTGAAATCGGCGAAGATCACGATCAGCGACCGGCGTTGCAGCCGCGTCGCCAAGGTCGCCATGGCCAGGGTGAAATTGGCGTCAACCGCGTGATAGTCGAGCGCGGCGGCGGCCTCCTGCAGGCGGCGGAACTGGTGCGGCGCGGTGATGAACGGGCTCATCACCAGCGGTTTGGCGGCAAACCCGAACAGCGCGACGCGGTCTTCGGCCTTTAGCGCGACCCAGGCGGTGGTCAGCGCGGCAGTCACGGCGCGGTCGATCCGGGCGAGGCCGCCGATCGGTTCGCACATCGCCTGGCCGCAATCGAACGCGAACACGATCTGGTTGTTGCGCTCGATTTCGTATTCGCGCGCGGTCAGGCGGGTGTGGCGCGCCGATGATTTCCAGTCGATGCGGCGGCGATCCATGCCCGGCTGGTATTCGGACATCGCTTCGAATTCGCTGCCCGCGCCGCGAATTGCCCGCGCGATCCGGCCGAAATCGGCGTTGCGGAGGTAAATCTGCAGCGCCTTGCTGCGCGCCGGGGCGAGGTTTGGCCATACGCGCACATCGGTATCGATGCTGCGTACCGCCTGGCGATGCGCGAGGCCGAGCGGGCCCTGCCAGCGCAGCCAGCCGCGCTCGATCTGGCCGGTGCCGCGGCGTACCGGGGCGGGCGCGCCGGTGCCGTGCCATTCCCCGGCATCGTCCCAGTCCAGTGCGATTTCGATCCGGCCGCCTTCGGCGAGACGGGGGCTTGTCGCCAGCGCGGCATGCGGCCGGGTCCAGCCAGCTTCGCGCGCCAGCCGTGCCTCGATGCGGATCGGCAGCGGTTCACCGACTTCGCCATCGCGCGGCACGACCACGTCGAACGCGACCAGACCGCCCGCGAGCCAGCCATCGAGGAGGACCAGCAGCAGCAGCGCGGCACCGGCGGCGGGCGCGACCGTCCACGCGCCGGGCGCGATCGCGCCGATCAGCAGCGAGACGAGCGCCATCACCACGAGCACCTGAATCGCGCGCGCCGATGGCGCCAGGCCAAGTCTTGGAACGGCGAAAACGCGCATTGTCAGCGCGGCGCCTCGGTGTGTGTGACCAGGTCTGCAACGATGGTTTCGATCGCGCGGCCCTCGATTTCGGCGACGGGCGACAGCAGCAGGCGATGGCGCAGAACTGCCGTGGCCAAGGCTTTGACATCGTCGGGCACGACATAGTCGCGGCCATCGAGCGCGGCGCGGGCGCGGGCGGCACTGGCGAGCAATACGGCGGCGCGCGGGCTGGCGCCCGAGACCAGGTCGCCGCTGTCGCGCGTCGCGCGGACCAGCCGCACGACGTAATCGATCACGCTATCGGCCATCGTCACTGTGCCGACGGCGGTCACTGCGGCGGCCAAAGTGGCGGCATCGGCGACGGGTACGATGCCCAGGTCGGCCGGGCGTGCGCGCGCATTGCCTTGCGCATAGCGGGCGACGATGCGCGCTTCTTCGGCGGCATCGGGATAATCGATCAGGACTTTGAACAGGAAACGGTCGAGTTGTGCTTCGGGCAGTGGGTAGACGCCCTGGCTTTCGATCGGGTTTTGCGTTGCGATCACGGTGAACCGGTCGGACAGCGTGTGCGCTTCGCCGTCGAGCGTGATCCGGCGTTCCTGCATCGCTTCCAGCAGCGCGGCCTGGGTCTTGGGCGGGGTGCGGTTGATTTCGTCGGCGAGCAGCACTTCGCAGAAGATCGGGCCGCGGGTCAGCGTAAACTGGCTGGTCTGGAAATTGAACAGGTTCGACCCCAGGATATCGCCGGGCAGCAAGTCCGGCGTAAACTGGATGCGCCCGAAATCGAGCCCGAGCGAGGCCGCAAAGCATTGCGACAGCAGCGTTTTCGCGGTGCCCGGGGGTCCTTCGAGCAGGACATGGCCGCCGGCGAACAGCGCGATCAGGAGGTGATCGATGACCGTGTCCTGGCCCACGATCGCCTTGGCCACTTCGCCCCGGATCGCGCTGGCCAGGGTCTTGATATCGTCTGGTGTCATGGTGTGCCTGGTTTCCGGTTGATGTGGCCGAGCGCCGTTTCGATGCTGTGTAATTCTGCCGCCTGCGCGGTGATCGTGCCCGGTGCGTTTGCGCTGCCCAGCCGTGATGCGATTGTGCCGAATGGCGTGGTGCCGGGGGCCACCGCGCGCTGGATCCGTTCGATCGCGGCGTCGGTTTCGTCGCTCGATCGGCGGCGGGGCAGGCCCAGCGCGATGATCAGCCGCTCGCGTGCGGCCGTCGCATAGGGATTGGCGATCAGGTGATAGCGCCGCGCGCGCAACAGCAGCGCCGCGCCGCCCTCGACCAACGCGACCCGCCCGACGCGATCGGCCGGCGCGCCCGCACTCGCCGGGCCAAACCGCGCAAATCCGCGCCAGATCGATCCCGCCATCGCCAGCACCAGGCAGATCGTGGCGGCCAGGAACGGCGGGGTGAAGGCCAGGGTCAGCAGGTTTTTCGAGGCGCCGAGGCCGGCCAGCGAGACATCGAACACGATCCGCCGGCGGTCGCTGCCTGCGGTCGCCATGACCAGGCGTTGCGCGAGCATGGCAGTTGCCTTGTCGGCCATGCCCCGGTTGTTGAGCAGGTCGGGTTCGAACACCATCACCAGCGGCTGGAGCGAAGTGTCGGTGCCGGTCGGCGCGACGCCGGCCATAGCATCGAGCGCGGGATAATATCCGCCATCGGGAAAATAGCCCGCCAGAATCCGGCCGTCGCCGCTGCGGATCAAGGGGATCAGCGGGTGATCGGCATCGTCGGTGCCGGTGCCCGACAGCACGATATGATCGTCGGGCAGGGGGCCGGTCATGCCATCTCCGCTGCGCCAGCCTTGCGCCGCAGGGGTTTTGGCCGTGCCCAGTTGCACTGCGATCTTGTCGAGCACGCCTTCCCAGTGCGGGGTGCTGGCGCCAAAGATTGTGGTCCAGCCGGCGGGCGCCGATGGTGCGCCAAATATTCGCGCCCAGACTTTGCCGCGCGCAGTCGGGGGGACGCGCGGATCGCTTTCGAGCGGCATGGTCAGCCATTTCGGCGTGATCAGGATGGTCGGGCCCATTGCGGTGCGCCGCGCGCGCAACTGGCGCGCCAGTTCCTTGGTATCGGTGTTGTCCAGCGGCGTCAGTACGCGCAGTTCGGGCCCGCCGATCTGCTTTGGCATGCGGTTAAATTCGATCCGGTGGCCATCGGCGCCCAGCATCGCGACGAGCGCGGCATAGCCCGAAATGCCTTTGCCCAGCGCATGCGCGCCGCCGTCGTTGCCCTGCGGAACGCCGGTGCCCATCCACATCAGCAGGATGATGAACGAGACGAAGCCCGCCGCGATCATCGCAAAAGTACGGCGCGGGCCGAATGCTGCGGGGTTGCTCATGTGCCGGGGACTGCAAATGCGGCATAGGCTTCGCGCGCGCGCGCCCAGTCGGGCTGGGCCAGCGGGTGCAGCGCGTAACGGCTGCGTTCGACTTCGCGCGCGATTACCGCAAACGCGGTGCGCGCGGCGCCGGGCAGCGCGGCGATCCGCGTGATTTCGCGCGCGGTGCTGGCAGGCGTCAGCCATTCGGGGCGCGTGCCCGCGATGTCATCGAAACTGCGGCGCAACAGCAGGTGCACTGCGGCGTCGAATTGCCCGGCCTGGGCGAGGGCGTCGGCGTCGGCGAGCAGCGCGCTGGCCTTTGCCGCATCGGGCGCCCAGCCTGGCTCGACCGGCGCGGACCCGGCGCGTTTGGGCGGTCGTTCGCGCCACAGTTGCCAGGCAAACCAGCCGGCGGCGATCACCAGCAGCACGATTGCGCCGATTTCGATCGCGCGCGCATGGCTGGCCAGGAAGGCGCCGATCGGCTCGATCCATTTCGCCAGCCATTTCAGGAAATTGACCAGCCACTCCGGGCTTTTTGCGGGCGGGGGCGGCGGGACCGGATTCAACGGGGTGAATTGAATATCGCTCATCGCGCGGGCCTTGGTCCAGGCAGCCGCGCCCGCATTTGGATCAGCAGGAATGGGAAGGGCGGGTGGCATCACGGCGATGCTCGCACGCGCCATGCCCGACCGCAAGCTATCCGCGCGCCCTCGTCTGCGGATATGTCCCAAGAATACGCAAGTTGTTGGCGAAAAATGCCAGTTCTTCGAGCGCAAGATCGAGCGGCCGTTCGCCGGGTTTGCCGACAACGTCGCAGAAAAACGTGGTTGCGGCAAAACTGGCGCCATTCTGGTAGCTTTCCAGCTTGGTCATGTTGATGCCATTGGTCGCAAATCCGCCCATCGCCTTGTACAGCGCGGCCGGAATATTGCGGACGTCAAAGATGAACGTGGTCATCGCGGTGCCAGTGATCGTTTCGGGATCGAGCGGCTTTCGCGCCAGCAGGACAAAGCGCGTGGTGTTGTCGTGCGCGTCCTCGACATTGTCCTCGACCACGTCGAGCCCATAGAGTTCGGCCGCGATCCGCGGGGCAAGCGCGGCGATCGTGGGATCGCCCAGTTCCGCGACATAGGCCGCGGCGCCGGCGGTATCGGCGTGGCTGAGCGGGACGATGCCCTTGTTGCGCAAGTAATGGCGCGACTGGCCGAGCGCCTGCGGATGGCTGTAGGCGGCGGTGAACGGCCCGTGGCCCAGGCCCATCAGCGCGGCGTGGATGTCGACGAAATGTTCGCCGACGATCGACAGGCCGGATTCGGGCAGCAGGAAATGGATATCGGCGACGCGGCCGTGCTGCGAATTTTCGATCGGGATGACCGCCATGCCCGCGTGGCCTTCGCGTACCGCGTCCATCGCGTCTTCGAAACTGAAGCACGGCAGCGGCAGGCAGCCGGGCACCATTTCATTGGCGGCGCGGTGCGAATTGGCGCCGGGGGCGCCCTGGAATGCGACCGCGCGCGCAGGATCGGCGGCGGCGGCGGTGGTCATTGCTTCGACAAGAGCGAGCGCGGGTTTGGGATAACTGGCCATGGTCTGTCGCGATTAGGCCGGGCGGGCCAAATCGACAAGTATGTTGGGCAAGTCGTTTGCCGGGTTTGAATAGCCCGAAGAAATTAGGGCGGCCCGGGTCGCGCAAACGGACTTGCGCACGGGCGGGGCGATGACTAGAGCCACTTGCAAAATACAGGTGACGTTCGGCCCGCGCCGACGCGCCACCATCACGGACATTTGGGGCAAGGCATGAACGACCGTTTCAACACCATCGCCGGTTGGACTTTGTTTGGCGGGATCGTCGCCCTGGGCCTGTCCACCATTTCCAGCCATTATTTCCTGGCCGACAAGCACGAAGCGCCCGAGAAAATGGGTTATGCCGTGGTCGGCGCCGCCGATGGCGCGGGCGCAGCAGTTGTCGTGGCGCCGATCGCGAACCGCCTGGCCAAGGCCGACGCCGCCAAGGGCGAGGCGATCTTTGCCAAGTGCAAGGCTTGCCACACGATCGACCAGGGCGCGGCCAATGGCATCGGACCCAATCTGTGGGGCGTAAACGGCGATGGCATCGGACAGGGCCGCGGCGGCTTTGCCTTTTCGGATTCGCTGAAAGCCAAGGGCGGCAAGTGGGATTTCGCCCAGCTCGACACCTGGCTGACCAGCCCCAAGGCGTTTGCCGACGGCACGAAGATGTCGTTCGCCGGCCTGCCCAACCCCGACGATCGCGCGAACGTGATCCTGTATCTGAACTCGAAGGGCTCGAACCTGCCCCTGCCGCCGCCAGTCGCTGCGGCTGCTGCTGCTGCGCCAGCCGGTGCGGCCGCTGGCCCGGCAAAGCCTGACGCCGGTGCATCGACGGCTGCGTCTGCGACTGCTGCTGCGGCGCCCGCTGCTGCGCCTGGCGCATCGACCCCGGTTACTGCGGCTGGCGCGACTGCCACGCCTGCTGCCGGGCAGTAAAACCGTTTAAAACCAGGTTTAGATCAATGCGCCTCTCAAGCCCCTCCCCTTCAGGGGAGGGGTTGGGGTGGGGGCTGTCCTCTTGGCTCGGCGTCGAGAGTGGGGCACGCCCCCACCCCCAGCCCCTCCCCTGAAGGGGAGGGGGGTTGGTCCGGATATGAAAAAGGGGGCGGTTTACGCCCCCTTTTTTACTATGTGCGGTTTGCGCCGGGCGCTTACTCGCCGTCGGCGTTGAGCCGCACGCGCATTTCCTTGCCTGGTTTGAAATAAGGCACGCGTTTGCCCGGGACATCGACAGTTTCGCCGGTGCGCGGGTTGCGGCCTTTTCGCGGATCGCGCTCTCGGGTCGAAAATGCGCCAAAGCCGCGCAGCTCGACGCGGCCGCCATCGGCCAGGCGTTTGCCGATCTCGTCAAAGAACACTTCGACGACGCGTTCGATTTCTTCACCGCGCATGTCGGGGCTTTCCTTGGCCAACGACTGCAACAATTCGGATTTAATCATCCGTGTGTCCCCTTGCCGGATGTCTGTGACATCCCCCATACCCCGTCAGGGCCCAAACATCGCGGCATTGCTGCCGCGCGGGCGGGCCCCATCCCACTTTTTGAACGCGGCGCCCCTCTGTGCCGTGTCCACTATGTTTTGCCAGAGTGCGGCCGCGCAGACAATCTTATCGAAGGTTGGGATTACGCCATTTTTGCCGTCTTTTGTGCAGTTTGACCCGATATTACACCGTTCTGGCGCCAACCGGCCCGCCATCGCGCGGATCACGCAGGCGAATCGAATCACCGCCTGCGCAGCGGAAGGTGCATGCACCGCGGCGCGTGCCTTGAATTAGGTCATTGACCCGGCGCCCGTGGCGGTTAGGGTTTGGCGCTATTCCGGCCCAGACAGGACGATGTCCGGCGGGCCCAAAAAGAACTGTGAGAGCCCTCGTGAAAGCCCTGTTTTGACCACCGCGTCCGCCGACTGGTTTGGTCATCCCCGTCAACTCGCCCGGCTGTTCACGACCGAAATGTGGGAACGTTTCGGCTTTTACGGCATGCGCGCGCTGCTGACGCTGTATCTGACCAAGCATTTCCTGTTCAACGATCGCACCGCCAGCGGGATTTATGGCGGGACGGCGGCGATGGTCTATCTGACGCCGGTGATCGGCGGATTGCTGGCCGACCGCTATCTCGGGTCGAAGCGTTCGGTGAAATTCGGCGCGCTGGTCATGGCGCTGGGCTATTTCCTGATGTGTTTCGGGGGCGAGCCGGTGCAGCCCTGGGCCAATATCGATGGCGTGCGCCACGACGTGGTGCAGGAAAATGTGGTCGATCGTCCTTCGGCGAGCGGGCAGGAGCGGCGCTATGTCCTGATCGAGCGGCAGAAACTGCTGATCCATGGCGAGGCCGACGGAACGATTTCGCTGCTCGCCACCGATGGTCCGAAATCGGGCCAGGTCGTGCGCCATGTCGCGGCCAACAAGTTTGAAGCGGGCGGCGACCGTTCGCCGTATATCACCGCGCTGATCCTGCTTGCGCTCGCGCTGATCACGATCGGCAACGGGTTTTTCAAACCCAATATCGCGACAATGGTCGGCGAATTGTATGGCCCGGGCGATCCGCGCAAGGATGCCGGTTTCACGATTTTTTACATGGGGATCAACACCGGCGCGCTGCTGTCGCAGATCCTGTGCCCGCTGCTGGCCGATATGATCGGGTGGTGGGCCGGGTTCCTGGCCGCGGCGATCGGCATGGTGCTGTCGTGGGCGGGGCTGCAGTTCGATGGCGGGCGACTGGCCGCATTTGGCAATCCGCCAAAGGGGCTGGTGAAGGACCGCGCGCTGGCGATCTATTTCGCCGCGCTGGTCGCGGTGCCGCTGGTCATGCTGCTGTTTCAAAACCTGATGAACGCGGGGCCGGACAAATCGGGCGCGGGCATTATCGGCTATATCCTGGCGCTGTCGCTGATGGGCAAGCTGCTGTTCGGGACGTTCCTGGTCGCGGTGCCCGCCATTCTGGTCTACGCCTGGATCAACGGCAGCCGCGTGGAATTCCAGATGATGGTCGCCGCGATGATCCTGATCACGTTCAACACGGTGTTCTGGACGCTGTTCGAACAGGCGGGCACTTCGCTGACGCTGTTCGCCGATCGCAACACCGATCTGAACGTGTTCGGCCTGTTTTCCATGTCGGCCGCGCAGACCCAGTTTTTCAACGCGCTGTTCATCGTCACGCTCGCGCCGCTTATGGTCGTGGTCTGGGGCGCGTTGCGCAAACGCGGGCTCGAACCGTCGATCCCGGTCAAATTCGCGATCGGCATCGCCGGCGTCGGCTTCGGGTTCCTGTTCCTGGTGTGGAGCGCGGACTTTGCCAACGCCGCCTTCAAGGTCTCGGTGTGGTGGCTGGCCGGTATGTACCTGATCCAGACTATTGCCGAATTGTGCATTTCGCCGGTCGGGCTCAGCATGATTTCAAAGCTGTCGCTGGCGCGCATCGTCGCGCTGATGATGGGGGTGTGGTACCTGTCGATCGCGGTGGCCGAATATGTCGGCGGGGTGATCGCGCAGATTGCCAGTGTCGACACGGTCGGCGGCGAAGTCACCAATCCGAAGCTCAGCCTGGATACGTATGTCCATGTGTTCACGGTAATCGGCTGGGTTTCTGTGGCGATCGGCGGCGTGCTACTGCTGCTGGCCTGGCCGATCCGGCGCCTGATGCACGGGGTCACCTGACCATCGGATCAAACCGGGTTCGACACCATTTCATCAACGGTCTATCAGCCCTGAGTCTGCCAGTCAGATAACAGCGGCCGTTTGCTGTATCCGACCATTGGGAAATCAAGTTGATTGCAGACGTATCGAGAGGCCTGATCATTCTGGGCGTGGCCGTGGCCGCGTTCGTCGGCAGCCACTTTGTCCTTTCGCACGCGCTGCGCCGTGCGCTGATCAACAGCATTGGCCAGGCCGGGTTTCGGGCCATCTATTCGGTGGTCGCGCTGGCGCTGCTGATCGTCATCCTGCTCGGCTATCATATGTCGCCGAGCGGGCCGATGCTGTGGACATCGGACAATCTGGCGCTGCAGATCGGCTTCGCAGTGGTCGGCTATTTCGCGGTAACACTGTTCGTGGCGTCGCTGTTCGGCAATCCCGGACTGGTCGGCGCCAATCTCAACGGGCTATCGACCCGCGCGCCCGATGGCGTCTATCTGATCACCCGCCACCCGATGATGTTTGCGATCGCGATCTGGTGCGTGGCCCAGGTGGCGCTGGTGCCGTCGCCGCGCAATGCGATCCCCTGCGCCGGGTTCGTGGTGCTGGCGATCGTCGGCGCACGGATGCAGGATCGCAAGAACGCTGCGCTGTCGGGGCGCGAATGGACGCTGTGGATGACGCGGACGCCGTTCTGGCCGGATCTGCGGCACATCGGCGGGCTGGGCACGATCTGGCTGATTGCGGCGATACCTTGGGTGCTGGTCACCTGGCTGGAAACGCGGGTGACGTTTACGCCGATCGGGCTGTGGTATTTCGTTCCGGATTTGCCTTACTGAGATCCTGCCGGGTAGGGCCTCCGGCGGCAAAGGGCCAAGGGCCCTTTGAACCCGTTACCGTCTTGAACTGCGCGTTGCCTTACGCATTGCACACTGCCGCGCAGCGAACAAATCGTCTTCCGACGCATCGGCGGGATGCTTCGCTTGGCTGACGCACCAACGCAGACGGTCACGGGATGCAAGGGCCCTTGGCCTTTGCCCGCCGGAGGCCCTCAAAACGCACTGGACCGAAAGTAAGTGGGGTCCCGGATCAAGTCCGGAACGACGGAGGTCTGTAGTCGCGCAAGGAATCGAGAAAACGCGGAGCAAGACGGTAACGGGATCAAAGGGCAATAGCCCTTTGCCGCCGGAGGCTCCTTCAATCAGCGATCAGGCGCGCGCTTCCTGAACGCCGGCGCTGTTGTGGCGCAGCGCTTTCAGCACGGTGTCGACGATATGCGGCGCAGTCAGGCCGGCTTCGTCGTATTGGCGGTCGGGTGAATCGTGATCCTGGAATGCGTCGGGCAGGCGCATTGTGCGGATTTTCACGCCGGTGTCGGTCAGGCCTTCGTCGCTGGCCATGGTCAGCACGTGCGCGCCGAGGCCGCCGATTGCGCCTTCTTCGATTGTGATTATGACGTCGTGGGTGGCGATCAGGCGGCGGATGAGGTCATCGTCGAGTGGTTTGACGAAGCGCAGGTCGGCGACGGTGGTTGGGAGGCCGCGGGCATCGAGTTGGTCGGCGGCTTTCAGGGCTTCTGACAGGCGGGTGCCGAGCGACAGGATGGCGATTTTGCCGCCTTCTTTTACGATGCGGCCTTTGCCGATCGGCAGGGCTTCTGGCACGGCGGGGAGTGTCGCGCCGGTGCCATTGCCGCGTGGATAGCGGAATGCGATCGGGCCGCTGTCGTGCAGGGCGGCGGTGTGGGTCATGTGAACCAGCTCGGCTTCGTCGGCGGGGGCCATTACGACGAAATTGGGGAGGCTGGCGAGGTAGGTGACGTCGAAGGAGCCGGCGTGGGTTGCGCCATCGGCGCCGACGAGGCCGGCGCGGTCGATGGCGAAGCGCACGGGCAGGTTCTGGATCGCGACATCGTGGACGACCTGGTCATAGGCGCGTTGCAGGAATGTCGAATAGATTGCGCAGAAAGGGCGCATGCCCTGGGCGGCGAGGCCGGCGGCGAAGGTCACTGCGTGCTGTTCGGCGATGCCGACGTCGAACACGCGGTCGGGGTGCGCGGCGATCAGGCGGTCGAGACCGGTGCCTGATGGCATGGCGGCGGTGATTGCGCAAATTTTGGGGTCGCGGTCGGCTTCGGCGGCGAGCGCATTGGCGAACACGCCGGTGTAGCTCGGCGCGCCGGGGGTCGCCTTGACCTGTTCGCCGGTGACGACGTTGAATTTCTGTACGCCGTGGTATTTGTCCGCGGCGGCTTCGGCGGGGGCGTAGCCTTTGCCTTTTTGCGTGACGACGTGGATCAGGCACGGGCCTTCGGCGGCGTCGCGCACGTTTTCGAGGACGGGGATCAATTGGTCGAGATTGTGGCCGTCGATCGGGCCGACGTAATAGAAGCCGAGCTCTTCGAACAGGGTGCCGCCCATCGCCAGGCCGCGTGCGAATTCGTCGGTTTTGCGTGCTGCCTGGTGCAGTGGGCGGGGCAGGCGGCGGGACAGGCGCCGCGCCAGGTCGCGCAGTTCCAGGAACGGGCGCGATGATACCAGCCGCGCGAGATAGGCGGAGAGGCCGCCGACCGGGGGCGCGATCGACATGTCGTTGTCGTTCAGGATCACGATCAGGCGGTTGCCCGCGGCGCCCGCGTTGTTCATCGCCTCATAGGCCATGCCGGCGCTCATCGCGCCGTCGCCGATGACGGCGATGCCTTTGCCGGGCTGGCCGGACAATTTGTTGGCGATCGCAAAACCGAGCGCGGCCGAAATCGAGGTCGACGAATGCGCCGCGCCGAAGGGGTCGTATTCGCTTTCGCTGCGTTTCGTGAAACCCGACAGCCCGCCGCCCTGGCGGAGCGTGCGGATGCGTGCGCGGCGGCCGGTCAGGATCTTGTGCGGATAGGCCTGGTGTCCGACGTCCCACACCAATTTGTCATCGGGGGTGTTGAACACGTAATGGATGGCGACGGTCAATTCGACCACGCCGAGGCCCGATCCGAGATGGCCGCCGGTCACTCCGACCGTGTCGATCATCTCCGCACGCAATTCGTCGGCAACTTGCCGCAATTGGGTGGGCTGAAGTTTGCGCAAGTCGGCTGGAATGTCGACTGTATCGAGGAGCGGCGTCGCCGGATTTGCAGACATCGCGCATCCTTACACGTACTAATGCGGCATGTCGAACAAGACCTTGTCAGCAGAAAACGATTGCACTGCGCGGTGTGGCCGTTGCAGGGTCGTGGCATGACCACATTCCAGTTTCGCACCGCGCAGATCGACGATCTCGATGCCCTCCGTTTGGTCATGGACGCCGCGATCGGCGAATTGCAGCATGGTTTTCTGTCGGCCGAGCAGATTGTGTCGAGCCGGGCGGTGATGGGGCTCGATCGGCAACTGGTGGTCGATGGGACGTATTTTATTGCGCTGCTGGATGATTCCATTGCTGGATGCGGTGGGTGGAGCCGGCGTGCGACGTTGTATGGCGGGGATCATAGCGCGGGGTTGCGTGAGCCGCGTTTGCTTGATCCGGCGACTGAGGCGGCGCGGATTCGGGCGATGTATACGCACCCTGGGTTTGCCCGGCGCGGCGTGGGCCGGGCGATGCTGGCGCATTGCGAGGCGGCGGCGCGGGCGGAAGGGTTTGCTGCGGTTGAGTTGATGGGGACGATGGCGGGGGTGCCGTTGTACCTTTCGGCTGGGTACCGCGAGATTGAGGCGATCGTCGATGATCGCGGCGGGGCGCCGGTGCCGATGAAGCGAATGCGCAAGGAGTTTTAGTTAGACCTGGCAGTATGGTCGGCCCGGACTTGATTCCATAGGCGCCAAGTCAAGCCAAAATCCCCAAATTCCGCTCATGCTGAGCTTGTCGAAGCACGCGCGCGAGGTCAGTTCTGGGCGCCGGTCCAGGCGTTGGGCTGGCCTCAGCGCGCATCCTTCGACGGGCTCAGGATGAGCGGGGATGAGGATGTGAGGCATAGCGGCCAAAACCTGGCGGCTATGGGATCACGTTCGGGGCGACCAAGCCATTAGGGCAGACGACGCCATTGGCCAGCGCGACTTGGCTTCAGTCCAGTTGTCCACACCGGCTGCACGTCCCGCGCATTTCCACAACCGGGCGCACATCGGCAAACCCCGCGTCGCGCGCGGCTTCGCGCAGGGCGCCGGTCATGCGGTCGTCGTCGATATGGGTGGCCTGGCCGCAGACGTCGCAGATCAGGAAGATGCAGTCGTGGCGGCAGCCGGGATGCGGGTTGGCGACGTAGGCGTTGGCGCTTTCGACGCGGCGCGCCAGGTTGGCGCGGACGAACAGGTCGAGGATGCGGTAGACGGTGTTGGCTGCCACGCGCTTGCCGCGCCGGGTGCCGACGCCTTCGGCGATGTCGTAGGCAGAGGCGGGGGTGGCGCGGGCGGTGAGTGCTTCGAACACGTCGGCGCGCATGTCGGTCCATTGCTCGCCCGCCTTGACGAGGGCGCCGCGCGCCGCGTCGATCAGGTGTTCACCGGCCAGGTCGTGATGCGCGTGGGTGGTCATGCCGTGACACTAGGCGTGCCGGGGGCAGTTTGCAAAGGTTCAGGCTTTGGTCGCGTGCGGACCCGAGACGTGGCTGATCAGCGGGATGTGGCTGGTCGCGGCCTGGGCGCGGGTGATCAGGCCCGTCGTGTTCATCGCCATGCCGGCGCAACCGAGTACAAAACCCAGGGCCAGTGCGCGATACAGATCCTTGCCAAGCAGAGTCATCGTTACGTCTTTCGTTGGTCCTGCGCATCCTCGGGGGGAGGGACCGCAGCCGGCGCACATATTGCGGTGCGTCATCTTCTGGCCGCCAGATGGCGATTTGAATCTAGGTTTTCAAGTGAAACTTTTCGATCAGGATGCACAAGCAAAACGATCAACGCCCATAAGCAAAGCAATGTTCGCGTACATGCGCACCGATCAATATGTCGCCAATTGTCGCGCGGGTGCGGAAATCAGTGCCTGACGCGCACCCACACAGGGGCATGATCGCTGGCTTTTTCGCGCCCGCGATAGGTTTTATCGACGCCGGTCGAGACCAGGCGGTCGGCGAGCTCAGGCGACAGCAGCGCGTGATCGATGCGAAATCCATGGTCGCGCTGCCATGCGCCGGCCTGGTAATCCCAATAGGTCCACACCCCGCCGCGCGGATTGTGCGTGGCCAACGCGTCGGTCCAACCGGCATTCATCAGCCGGCGATAGGCGTCGCGCGATTGCGGCTGCATCAGCGCATCGTCGGCCAGCGCACGCGGGTCCCAAATATCCTGGTTGGTGGGCACGACGTTGTAATCGCCGATCACGACCGCGGGGACTTCGGCTGCGCTGATCGCGGCCATGCGTTTGGTCAGGCGATCCATCCAGCGCAGTTTGAAATCGAATTTGGGGCCCGGCTGCGGATTGCCGTTGGGCAGGTAGATGCAGGCAACGCGGATGCCGAACACATCGGCCTCGAGATAGCGCGAATGCTCGTCTTCGGGTTCGCCTTCCAGCCCGCGCTGCACTTCGACCGGGGTTTCGCCGCGGGCGAGGATGGCGACGCCGTTGAAACCTTTCTGGCCGTGCCAGATCGCCTGATAGCCCAGTTCGGCGATCGCGGCGGCGGGAAAGCCTTCGTCCTGGGTCTTGATTTCCTGCAGGCAGGCGACGTCGGGCTTGGTCTCGTCGAGCCATTCGAGCAGGCGTGGCAGCCGTGCCTTGATCCCGTTGACGTTGTAAGTGGCGATGGAGACAGTGTTTTGCGAAATTGTGTCGCTCATACGCTGAAGCTGGATCCGCAGCCGCAGCCCGAGGCCGCAATCGGATTGGTCACTTTGAACGCCGAACCGCCCAGCGATTCGACATAATCGACTTCGGCGCCGGCGATCAGGTCGATGCTGACCGGATCGACGAGCAGGCGCACGCCATCGGTTTCGCTGATCAGGTCATCGCCATCGGGCGCGTCGGCCAGCGCGAATTTGTACTGAAACCCCGAACATCCGCCACCCTCGACCGACAGGCGCAGGATTGCAGGCTTTTCCTGTTTCACAGCGATAGCCGCGATGCGTGCGGCGGCGCTGTTCGACAGCGTGACGGAGGAGGCGAGGTTGGTCATGGCACCAAGATAGGCGCTTGGAGCCTCTCACTCAAGGCTTATGCCGACTGGATATAATCGCGCATCGCTTCGGCTTCGGCCTCGATCCGCTCGATGCGGAATTTGACGAGGTCGCCGATCGAAATGAACGCGACCATCTTGCCGTCCTTCATCACGGGCAGATGGCGGAACCGGCGCTTGGTCATCAGCGCCAGCGCCTCCAGCGCGGAATGGTCCGCGCCGACGGTGACGACCGGCGATGTCATCACATCGCCGACTTTGCGGGTCAGCAGGTCGGCGCCGATCCTGCGCAGCGAATACAGCACGTCGCGTTCGGAGAAAATTCCCGTCACACCGCCCGCACCGTCGGTCACCGGCAGCGCGCCGATCCGCCGCTCGGCCAGCAGCGCGATCGCGTCGGCCACGCTGTCTTCGGCTTTTATCGTCCAGACGGTGTCCGAACGCCCGGCTATCAGCCTTGCAATCGTCATTGCATCCTCCTGCTGCTTATTTGCTGCTTGGCCTGACAACATGCCATAACTGCCCACCGGTGCAAGCAATTGCCGTACCTTGCGGTTTGGCGCATGATCGCGCGATGACATCCGACCCTCAGCCTCCGGAAGATACGGCCGCCGCCTGGGCGCATTTTCGTCGGATGATGCGCTGGACGGGCGAACTCGCGCTCGGGATGATCGCGGTGGTGTGGGTGATCCTGTTCCACGAATTCGGGATGGTTTCCATCCATCTGTATATCGCCAGCGCGCTTGGCATCGGGCTGATGATCATGTTGCTGGGCGCGTTGATGAACCTGGTGTTCCTGTCGCACCGCACGGGGCACGACGATACGATCATCGACAAGTTCGACGACGAAACGTGGAAATAGCGCCAAATCGGCGTCGATCGGGCGCTTTGCTGGTTTAAAAGACGCTACGCAGTTCCCCGTATAACCGGGGGGCTTCACATATGGTCGCAGTCGTGGCGACAGTCGCCTATCTCGGGCTGGAGGCGCGCGCGGTCGAAGTGCAGTGCCAGTTGTCGTCGGGCGTGCCGAGCTTTCGCGTGGTCGGGCTGCCCGACAAGGCGGTCGGAGAAAGTCGGGAGCGCGTGCATTCGGCGCTTGCGGCGATGGGCCTGTCGCTGCCGCCCAAGCGGATTACGGTCAATCTGTCGCCGGCCGATTTGCCCAAGGAAGGGTCGCATTACGACCTGCCGATTGCGCTGGCTTTGCTCGGCGCGATGGGCGTGGTCGATCGGGAGGCGTTGGCCGACCACGTCGCGGTCGGGGAACTGGCGCTCGATGGGCGGGTGATCGCGAGCCCCGGGGTATTGTTGGCCGCCTTGCACGCGGGCGCGACCGAGCGCGGGCTGATCTGCCCGGCGGCGCAGGGCACCGAGGCGAGTTGGGCGGGAACTGCGGTGATCGCTACGCCTGATTTGATCGCGCTGCTCAACCATTTGAAGGGCACGCGCGTGTTGCCGGCGCCTGCGCCGGGGATGCCCGATGCGGCGCCGCGCGGCCCCGATCTGAAGCAGGTGAAAGGGCAGGAAACTGCGCGCCGCGCTTTGGAAATCGCGGCGGCGGGCGGGCACAATCTGTTGATGGTCGGGCCGCCGGGGGCGGGCAAATCGCTGATGGCGGCGTGTTTGCCCGGTATTCTGCCGCCGCTGACGCCGGGCGAAGCTTTGGAGGTGTCGATGGTCGCCTCGGTCGCGGGGACATTGGACGAAGGGCGGATCAGCCGCGCGCGGCCGTTTCGGTCGCCGCATCATTCGGCCTCGATCGCCGCGCTGACCGGCGGCGGCATGAAAGCGCGACCGGGCGAGGTCAGCCTGGCGCATCTGGGCGTGCTGTTTCTTGACGAGTTGCCCGAATTTCAACGGGCGGCGCTCGATTCGCTGCGCCAGCCGCTTGAGACTGGCGAAGTTACCGTGGCGCGCGCGAATGCGCATGTCAGTTATCCTGCGCGCGTGCAGTTGATCGCCGCGATGAACCCGTGCCGGTGTGGTCATTTGGCTGATCCCGCGTTGGCTTGCAGCCGCGCGCCGCGGTGTGCGGCGGATTATCAGGCGAAGATCTCGGGGCCTTTGCTGGATCGCATCGATTTGCATGTTGAAGTCGATCCGGTTGCGGCCAGCGATCTTGCGCTGCCGCCGCCGTTGGAGGGCTCGGCTGAGATTGCGCGCCGTGTTGCCACGGCGCGCGCGATCCAGACCGCGCGGCTGGTCGGGACTGGGCGGCGGAGCAATGCCGAACTCGACGGCGATTTATTGGAAACGCACGCCAAACCCGACGCGGCGGGCCAAGACCTGTTGATCCGCGCGGCCACTGCGATGAAATTGACCGCGCGTGGCTACACCCGCATGTTGCGCGTTGCGCGCACGATTGCCGATCTGGCTGGGTCAGACGACATCAAGCGTGTCCATATCGCCGAAGCGCTGAGCTATCGCCGCATGCCACCCCGCGCCTAGATGCGGTGGACTTAGCGCGTTTGGACCAACCCCTCGTTCGTCATCCCGGGCTTGACCCGGGATCCCGCTTCTTCCCCACGGTCGAAAGGTAGAAGAAAGCGGGATCCCGGGTCAAGCCCGGGATGACGGCGAGGAGGGGTTGAGAAAGGGATGTACGGGAGCGCGGCCGCGTCACGAAACATCGCGCTGGTCGAAGGCCGATCGCGCCTGGTCCACCCGCGCGAGATTTTCGCTGGCCCAGACCCACACCCCGCAAAACGCGGCGCCGAGCGTGAAGCCCAGTTCGGTTAGCGTGTATTCGACCTTTGGCGGGACGACGGCGTAGATTTTGCGCGTGATCAGGCCGTCACGCTCCATGGCGCGCAAGGTCTGGGTCAGCATTTTCTGGCTGATCCCGCCGACCGCTTCGGCCAGGCGGCTGAAGCGCAAGGTGCCCTGTTCTGCCAGCACTTCGAGGATCAGCATCGTCCATTTGTCGGCCACGCGGCCGATCAATTCGGTCACGAGTGCCTCGATCCGCGGATCGATTTGCGTCGGCGGGGTCATGCCGGCGTAGCGTTTTGCGGCCGCGATCTGCTGTTCGGTGAATTTCGCGGTGATCGACGTCGTCATGGTTTCTATCCGGTTTGTATGGCACTTTGAAGTGCCTTCTTCCTTTTGGAGAGTATCGCATTCATATCGCCATCTGCACACACGAGGCAAGGACAGCGCGATGAAATTGACGGGTAGGACCATCCTGATCACGGGTGGCAGCAGCGGGATCGGGCTTGAACTGGCGGGGCAATTGCTGGGGCGCGGCAATGTCGTGATCATCACCGGGCGCGACGGGAAGGCACTGTCCGCTGCGCAACGGCGCTTCCCCGGGCTTCATGTTTTTCAGAGCGACGTCGGTGAGATTGACGGTATTCGGGCGTTGCATGACACTGTGGTCGCGCAATTTCCCGAACTCGACACGCTGATCAACAACGCGGGTGTCATGCGGGTGATACGGCTGGTCGAGGATCGTTCGCTCGAGGATGTCGCGCGGGAGATCGATATCGATCTGGCGGGGCCGATCCGCATGGTTCAGCAATTTCTGCCGCAGCTTCTGGCGCGGCCAGACGGGCTGATCGTCAACGTGTCGTCGGGGCTGGCGTTTGTGCCGTTTGCGATTTCGCCGATCTATTCTGCGGCCAAGGCGGGGTTGCGCGCTTATACGCGCTGCCTGCGTGCGCAGTTGCGGGGCAGTAAAGTGACCGTCGTGGAGCTTGCGCCGCCGTTGACCGCGACGCCGCTGTTGAGCGCCGAATTTGCGGGGATGATGCCCGGGCAGAACGGCATGGCGGTCGATGTGCTGGTCCGCCGGGCGATCGTGGGGATCGAGGGTGGCAAGGTGGAAATCCGGCCTGGGCAGAGCAACATCCTGAAAATCGCCAGCCGGATCGCGCCGGAAACGATTTTTCGGCAGTTGAGTAAAGTCGGGAACGCGTGACCCTTTAGATGCGCGTGATTTAGCGCGCTTGTGCCACCCCCTCGTTCGTCATCCCGGGCTTGACCCGGGATCCCGCTTCTTCTGGCCTGCGGCCGTGGGAAAGAAGTGGGATCCCGGGTCAAGCCCGGGATGACGGTGGGGGTGGGGTGTGATTCAGCGCGATTTACGGCGTGCAAACATGTCGTTAGGCCTGTGACGATGTTCAGCGACAAAGACCTTGGCATGCACCGGCCTATCCAGCGGCGCGACTTTCTCAACGGGGCGCTTGTTTCGGGCGCGGCGATGATGGCGCCTGGCGGTATCGCACGGGCGGCGACAGATCCGGGCCCCTATCCGCCCGCGCTGACGGGGATGCGTGGCAGTGGTTATCCCACCGCGTATTCGACTGGGCACGCGTTGCGTGACCACACGTTTGCGCCGTCCGGGCAGGCCAGCGAAACCGCCGATAGCTACGACCTGATCGTCGTTGGCGGCGGGATCAGCGGGCTAGCGGCGGCTTGGTTCTACCAGCAGCGGCACGGCGGCAAGGCGCGCGTGCTGGTGATCGACAATCACGACGATTTTGGCGGGCATGCCAAGCGCAACGAATTTGGCGAGGGCGCCAAAATGCGCATGTCGAATGCGGGCAGTTTCAACATTTTTGCCTACGACCATGATAGCGGGGCGCATGTCGATCTGTACCGCACGTTGGGAATCGATATCCCGAAGCTGGCGCGCGATACTGTCGATCCGGGGTTCTATGCGCGGATGGGCATGGGGCAGGGGGTGTTTTTCGATCGCGAGACATTCGGGCGTGATGTGTTGTTGCCTGATCCGGCGCCGTGGACTGATTTTTCGTTTCTTTATGCGCCCAATGTCCCGCCTGATGCCGATGCGCGGTGGGCGCGGTTTATGGCTGAGGCGCCGCTTTCCGCGCGCGCGAAGGCGGATCTGCACCGGCTGTATCACGACAAGACCGATTACCTGCCGGGCATGGGAGCCGAGGAAAAAGTGCGGCGGCTCGATGCGATGAGTTATGCCGCTTACTTGACCGGGCCGGTGGGGTGCGACCCGCAGGTGCTGGCGTATTTGCGCGACCGGACATTTGGTAGTGGGCGTGGGTTGTCTTCGACCACCGCGTTGTCGGCGCATCAGCGGTTTGGGCTGCCGGGGTTCGCCGGGCTGGGTTTGCCGGCGGCGTATGACACTGATGAATCGGGCACGAGTTATCATTTTCCGGAGGGCAATGCGACGGTCGCGCGGTTGCTGGTCGGGCGGTTGATTCCGGGGGCCTTGCGGGCGCGTGATCCGGCGGCTTCGATGCTGGAGCGGGTCGATTATTCGCGGCTGGATGATCCCGCCAATGCCACGCGCGTGCGGCTGAACGCGACCGCCTATCATGTCGCAAATGTGCGCGGCGGGGTGGAGGTCAGTTATACGCTGGGCGGGGTTGAGGGGCGGTTGCGCACGACGCGGGCCAGGCAGTGCGTGCTTGCGTGCTGGAATTACGTGATCCCGTATATCTGTCCCGATCTGCCTGCGCCGCAGCGCGCGGCGCTGGCGTATAATGTCAAAACGCCCAATCTGTGGGTCAATGTGTGGCTGAACAACTGGCGCGCGTTTCACCAGGCGGGGACGTGTTTCATGAACGCGCCGGGCAGCTATTATGCGTCGCTGATCCTGGAACAGCCGGTGTCGATCGGGGGCTATGCGCATTCGGCGACGCCTGATGATCCGACGGTGATGACTATGCTGCGCGGGTATGAGACGCCGGGTTTGCCGATCAAGGACCAGTTTCGGCTGGGGCGCGCAGAGATGTATGCGACGACGTTTGATACCTTCGAGCGTGAGACTCGTGCGCAATTGGCGCGGTCATTGGGCGCGCATGGGTTCGATCCCGGGCGCGATATTGCCGGGCTGACTGTGAACCGTTGGGGGCATGGGTATTCGTATTGGTATTCGCCGCTTTATGACGATTTTCTGAAGACGGGGGGGCCGCCGCCGCATCTGGCTGCGCGGCAGAGGTTTGGCGCGATCACGATTGCGAATACCGATTCGGGCGGCACTGACTCGACCGAGCTGGCGATTGATATGGCGGCACGTGCGGTGGCTGAATTGGGGTAGGTCACTCGCCTATTCGTCGTCCCGGGCTTGACCCGGGACCCCACTTCTTCTCTGCAACGTCGCAAAAGGCAGTGGGGCCCCGGGTCAAGCCCGGGGCGACGGGTGAGGGGTTTGTAGTTTGTGGGTTGGTCGCTTTGCTCAGTGAAACTGTAGCGACAGCGCGTGGTACAATTTGCGCTTGGACACCATCGTGCTCACTGCGTCGGCGACGAGGGCGGCGGCCATCAGGGGCAGGATCATGCCGCGGTCGGCGGTCATTTCCATTACGATGATCACGGCGGTCAGCGGCGCGCGGGTGACGCCGGTGAAATAGCCGGCGACGCCGACCAGCACGACTGCTCCGGGCGATACGCCGGGGAAGAACCAGGTCAGTGCGACCGACAGCCATTGGCCGACGCCGGCGCCGACCGACAGCGAGGGGGCGAAAATCCCGCCGGGCGCGCCGCTGAGCGCGGTGGCGATTGTCGCGATGAACTTGGTTGGGCCGAATGACAGTGGCGCGGCGCCGCCGGTCAGTAGCGCGCGCGTGGTGCCATAGCCGGTACCCCAGGATTGGCCGTCGCTGAAATAGCCGGTGGCGGCGACGATTACGCCGCAGATACCGGCCAGCACGATCGGGCGTTTGCGGGCGCGCGCGATCCAGCCGCTCTGCGACCAAGCGAACGCGACCAGGATGCGCGAGAACAGGCCGCCGAGCAGGCCGCCGGCGATGCCCGCGATGATCCCTGCGGCGATCATCAGCGTCATCATCCGGGGGCCGTTGATCGTGGCGGTCACCGCGCCGAAATAGATGTAATCGCCATCGAGGCTGAGGCTGACGAGACCGGCCAGCATCACCGCCGCCATCACCGTCATCGCGACGCGCTGTTCGAACGCGGAGGCCAGTTCCTCGATGGCAAAGGCGATACCGGCCAGTGGCGTGTTGAATGCCGCTGCGACGCCGGCCGCGCCGCCCGCGATCACGATGCCGCTGGTCAGCGGAACGCCCATCCAGCGGTGGACCGCGCGCATGATCGCGGCGCCGATCTGCACGCTGGGCCCTTCGCGCCCGGCCGATCCGCCCGCGACCAGCACCGCGAGCGTGCCGAAGAATTTGACCACCGCGGTGCGCAGGCTGAGCGATTCGCCGGCAGCGGCAGACGTCGGATGTTCGGCCGCAGCCATGACCTGGGGAATGCCCGATCCGCGCGCCAGCGGGGTCGCGCGCCGGGTAATCCACACCACGCCCATGAACACCAGCGGCGCCATCGCCAGCGACAGGATCGGATGCCCGCTGTTGATCCGCGCGAACACGCCCTGAACCCAGTCGCCGCACCGGGCAAACCCGATCGCGACGAGCGCCAGCAGCACCGCGCCGGTCAGCGCGGCCATCCGGGCGCGGAATTGCAGCGCCAGTTTTGCGCGGGTCGTTTTCGTCGATCGGATCGCCATCAATTGGCTCGTATGCGCGTCGTGCGGCCGAAACAAGCCGCGTTTCTTTGCGCGCGCCCGTCGCGCGTGGCATGGTGGCCCGAAGCCAAGGGAGAGATCAGTCATGGATACCAGCAATCGTCGCGATGTGTTGCGTGCAGCCGTTGCCGTGGGCGGGGTGGCGATGGCCGCTGGAATGACGCCAGCGCAGGCGGCAGCGCCGGTCACGTCTTCGCCACAGGTCCAGCCGGCTTTGCGCTATGCGCCCGATGCGCTGGCCCCCGCGATCTCGGCGCGCACCGTCGATTTCCATTATAACAAGCACCACAAAGGCTATTTTACCAATCTGGCCAAGCTGGTTGCGGGCACGCCGATGGCGACGGCTTCGCTGGAAGAAATCATCCTGGCGACTGCCGGCAAGCCCGAGTCGCGCGGCATTTTCAACAACGCGGCGCAGGCGCTGAACCATAACCTGTACTGGCTGAGCCTGACGCCCGGTGGCAGCGCGCCTTCGGCCGCGATGATGGGTGCGATCACGCGCGATTTTGGGACGCGTGCGGCGCTGGAGGCGGAACTGGCCAAAGCGGCGACGAGCCAGTTTGGTAGCGGCTGGGCGTGGTTGGCGGCGAGTGGTGGGAAGCTGAAAGTGGTGGCGACCTCTAATGCCGATACGCCGTTGACCATGGGCATGACGCCGCTGCTGGTCGTCGATGTGTGGGAGCATGCGTATTACCTCGACGAGCAGAACCGGCGGGCGGATTACGTCACGATGGTTATGCCGTTGCTGGATTGGGCTGGGGCTTCGGCGCGGTTTGGGTGATTGGGTGGGGACCCTGGCGGTTTTGTTCAGGGCCTCCGGCGGCAAAGGGCCGGGGGCCCTTTGAACCCGTTACCGTCTTGAACTGCGCGCTGACTGTGCGTTGCGCGCCCCCGCGTAGCGGTGTCATTGTCTCCCGACGCGGCGACAGGATGCTCCGCTGAACAGACACACCAACGCGGACGGTAACGGGATGCAAGGGCGATGGCCCTTGCCCGCCGGAGGCACTTAAAGCGCCCGGTTGCTCCATGCGCGCCACCAAACCCAGCCCACAACCTGCGCGCATCCTTCGACGGGCTCAGGATGAGCGGGGGCGGGGTTGGGGCTGAGGTTGGGCTTGGGCTTGGGCTTGGGGTTGGGGGGGGTGCAGCCCCGTCCCAATTACCGCCCCGCCATCGCCTTCGCGCGCGGCAGATACGTCCGCCCGATGCGCAAGGCCGTGCCGTCGGTCAGTTCCGCCGACCACACGCCCAGGCCGTCGTGGCGCAGGCCGGCGATGCCGTCTCGGCGGACGATTGTCGAGCGATGGAGGCGGATGAAGCGGGTCGGGTCGAGGCGGTCTTCGAGGCCCTGGATGGTGTGCAGCATCAGATATGAGCGCGTGGCGACGTGCAGGCGGACGTAGTCGCGTTCGGCGTCGATGCGTTCGATGTCGCGGGCGGCCAGGCGGATCAGTTCGCTGCGGTGGGGGACCCAGAATTCTTCGATCCAGGGGCTGGCTTCTGCGACTGCGGGGAGTGGTTCGCGGGGTTCGCCGTCACGGCGGGCGAGGGCGCGTTCGATTGCGCGGATCAGGCGGTCTTCGGCGACGGGTTTCAGGACGTAGTCGACTGCATCGCAATCGAACGCTTCGACGGCGAACTGGTCGTGCGCGGTGACGAAAATTATTGCGGGGCAATTGCCGTTTGCTGCCAGGGTGCGGGCTACGGTCAGGCCGTCGGCTTCGGGCATGGTCATGTCGAGCAGCAGGAGGTCGGGGGTGAGCGCGTCGGCGAGCCGCAAGGCTTGTGCGCCGTCGCTGGCGGTGCCGACGACGTGCAGCGCCGGGATGCGCGCGGCCAGGATCTGCAGGCGCTCGATCGCCAGGGGTTCGTCGTCCACGATCAGCGTGCGAAGCGGGGCAGCATTGGTCATCGCCTGGTCCTGTCGTGTTTGGTGAACGGCAGGACCAGCGTGGTCGCATAACCGCCGGTGGGCTGCGGCCCGCTGGTCACTTGCGCGTCGTTGCCGAATCGTGCTGCCAGACGGTTGCGCACGTTTTCCAGCCCGATGCCGGTGCCTGTTTCGGTGCCGGTCTTGCCCGGGCCGTCGTCGGATATCGTTATGATCAGCCGGGCGCCGTCTGCGTGCGCCGAGACGCGCACGGTGACGGCGCGGGTGGTCGCGGCGACTGCGTATTTGATCGAGTTTTCGACCAGCGGTTGCAGGATCATCCCCGGGACCAGCGCGCCGCGTACGGCGTCGGGCACGTCGAAATCGGTTTTCAGCCGCTCGGGAAAGCGCACCGCCTCGATATCGAGATAATGGCGTTGCAGCGCGATTTCGTCGGCCAGCGGGACGTCGGCGCTGGGGTCGGCGGCGAGGCTGTGGCGGTAGAAGCTCGACATCGCCTGGATCATTTGTTCGGCGGCATCTTCGCGGCGGGTCATCACCAGCGCGGACAGCGAATTGAGCGTGTTGAACAGGAAATGCGGATTGACCTGGTAGCGCAGCGAACGCAGTTCGGCGGCTTTGGCGGCGCGGCGGTATTCGCCTTCGCGGCGTTCAGCGGCGCGCACCATTTCGGCATTGCCCAGCGCGAGGTAGAGCGCGGCCCAGGCGATCAGGAGGAAGTAGCGGCCGAGCGCGACGTCGGTCAGTTGGCGCCACAGGCCGGCGTGTTCGGCGGGGTTCTGGATCAGCGTGATCGTGCGGTCGTCGCGATTGGCGGCATGCATGGCCGGGGCGGTGGCTGTTTCGTCGGGGTCTTCGTCGTCGATATCGACCAGCATATTGCCCGAAACGTCGCGGTGGATGTGGACTTCCTGCGCCGGTTTCAGGCCTGGGTTCCGGGGCCCGTGCTGGTCGGTCATGCGGGCGATGAATTGTGCTTCGACTGGGGCAAAGGCCTGCTGGTTGATTACGGCGAGTGCCAGTGCGGCGGGCAGCATGATTATCAGCGCCGTCGCCAGCCGCACCGAAATCGGGCGGCCGTCGAACCGTCGCAGGACCGGCCAGGCGAGCATCGTTACGACGATCCCTGCCAGGGTGACGAGTGCGCGGCGCGCCATCAGGTCGCCGACTTCGCCCAGGTCGACCACGAGCGCGCGGATCGTGATCAGGACGAAATAGCACAGCCACATGGCCACCGCCGACACCAGCACTTGGCGGGCTGGCACGTGGGGTGTGATGATGAAATCCTCCCCGGAACGGGGAGGATTTGTTGCGCAATGATCATCGTGTGGCTGTATGCCGAAACGCCCCGGCCGCGCCAGTGCGACGGTCGGGGCGTATCGGGCGTTGGTCGAATGCGGATCAGGCGGGCAGGAGGCCTTCTGCGGCGATTTTGCGTTTCCACACCAGCGGGGCGAGCTGGTGGACATTCTGGCCTTCGCTGTCGACGGCGACCGTTACCGGCATGTCTTCGACGGTGAATTCATAGATCGCTTCCATGCCCAGATCCGCAAAGCCGACCACGCGCGACGCCTTGATCGCGTGGCTGACGAGGTAGGCCGCGCCGCCGACCGCCATCAGATAGGCCGATTTGTGTTCCGCGATCGATTTCGTCGCGGCGACACCGCGTTCGGATTTGCCGACGCTGGCGAGCAGGCCCAGGCCGAGCATCATGTCCATGAACCCGTCCATGCGTGTGGCCGTGGTCGGGCCGGCGGGGCCGACGACTTCATCGCGCACCGGATCGACCGGGCCGACGTAATAGATCACGCGGCCGTTGAAATCGACGGGCAGTTCCTCGCCTTTGGCCAGCATGTCCTTGATACGCTTGTGCGCGGCATCGCGGCCGGTCAGCATCTTGCCGTTGAGCAGCAGGCGGTCGCCCTGTTTCCAGCTTTGCACGTCTTCGGCGGTCAGCGTGTCGAGATTGACGCGTTTCGCCAGCGCGTCGGCGCTCCATTTCACATCGGGCCATTCGTCGAGCTTTGGCGGTTCGAGATAGACCGGGCCCGAGCCGTCGAGCGTGAAATGCGCGTGGCGCGTCGCGGCGCAATTGGGGATCATCGCGACCGGCTTGCCCGCGGCGTGGCACGGCGCGTCCATGATTTTGACATCGAGGATCGTCGACAGGCCGCCCAGGCCCTGCGCGCCGATGCCCAGCGCGTTGACCTTGTCGAAAATTTCAATGCGCAGGCGTTCGATATCGGTCTGTGGCCCGCGCAGTTTCAAGGTGGCCATGTCGATCGGTTCCATCAGCGCCTGCTTGGCCAGCAATACGCAATGTTCCGCCGTGCCGCCGATGCCGATGCCCAGCATGCCCGGCGGGCACCAGCCGGCGCCCATCTGCGGCAGCATTTCGACGACCCAGTCGACGATCGAATCGCTGGGGTTCATCATCTTGAATTTCGACTTATTTTCGCTGCCGCCGCCCTTGGCTGCGACATCGACCGAGATTTTATTGCCGCGTACCATTTCGACATGCAGCACGCATGGCGTGTTGTCGCGGGTGTTGCGGCGGGTGAACGCGGGGTCGGCCAGGACCGAGGCGCGCAGGGTGTTTTCGGGGTTCAGGTAGGCGCGGCGCACGCCCTCATCGACGACATCCTGCAGGCTCTGGTCGCTTTCCAGGCGGCAATCCTGGCCCCATTTGATGAACACGTTGACGATGCCGGTGTCCTGGCAGATCGGGCGGTGGCCTTCGGCACACATCCGGCTGTTCGTCAGGATCTGCGCGATGGCGTCCTTGGCGGCGGGGCCCTGTTCGGCCTGGTACGCGTCGCCGAGCGCGCGGATATAGTCCATCGGGTGGAAATAGCTGATGTATTGCAGGGCATCGGCGACGCTGTCGATCAGGTCTGCCTCTTTGATGGTCACCATGTCAGCCATAGGAATGTGTGCCTTTTTGCGGGCGCTGCAGCGGGGCTGGCGCCGATCTAACAAACGAGATGCCCATACGCCTCGACGGACGACATGCAAATGACTTGGCGAGGGTCAAGCGATAATCTAGAGCCTTGAGCTGAAATGGGGGCTCGCCCCCGCACGGCGCAAGTGCGCCGGGACATCAGCTAGTGAGGGATTTCATGGCCTTGGTGGAAGAACGCGTGAGCAATGACGTGGCGCGGCGCGCGATGATCGAAAGCCAGTTGCGCGTCAGTGGCGTCAACGATCTGACCATTCTGGCCGCGTTTGCGGCCGTAGCGCGCGAAGATTACGTGCCCGAGGGTGCGCGATCGGTCGCTTATATGGACCGTGCCGTGCCCCTGGGCGATGGCACAGTGCTGGCGCCCGCGCTGACTCACGGCCAGATGCTGATCGCTGCCGAACCGGTGATGACCGATCGTGTGCTCGTGATCGGCAAGCCCGGCGCGTATCTGGCCGCGGTGGTCAGCCACCTGCTCGGCGGGGCTATCGTTGCCACGCCCGATGGCGACTGGGACGCTGGCGCGCCGTATTCGCTGGTCCTGATCGATGGCGCGATCGAGGAAGCGCCCGAGAAACTGGGCGCGGTGTTGGCGCTCGATGGCCGGGTCGTTACCGGCCTGATCGAGCGCGGGGTTTCGCGGCTGGCGATTGGCCGGCGAGTCGGGGGCGAATTGCTGTTCACCAAATTGGCCGAGGCCGATTTTGCGGTTTTGCCCGAATTTGCTGCCAAGAAACGCTGGAGCTTCTAAGCGAATGAACCGGGGGGTTTTTACAAGACTGCTGATCGGGACAGCCATAACGATGGCGCCTGCAGCAGCACAGGCGGAAACGCTGCGTGAGGCGCTGATCGCGGCCTATGGCAACAATCCCGATCTCGCCTCGGCGCGCGCGACCCAGCGCGGCACCGACGAGACTGTGCCGATCGCGCGCGCGCAAGGTCTGCCCAGCCTGCAGGGATCGGTGATCTATACGCACACGATCGAAAAGCTGGCGTATGGCATCTACGATTTCTACCCCCGCGATACGTTCCAGGCGAACACCTCGCTCAACATTCCGCTCTATTCGGGCGGCGGCGTGCGCAGTGCGGTCAATGCGGCCAAGACGCGCGTCAGCCAGGGCCAGGCGAGCCTGCGCGGCACCGAGACCAGCGTGTTTTCGCAAGTCGTTACTGCCTATCTCGATGTCACGCTCAATGTCGCGATCGTCGCGCTCAACCGCCAGAATGTGTCGGTGCTCGAAACCAACCTGAAGGCGACGAGCGACCGGTTTGAAATCGGCGATGTTACGCGCACCGACGTCGCGCAGTCGAATTCGCGACTGTCGGTGGGGCGCGCGACTTTGCGCACGGCCGAATCGAACCTGATCGGTGCGCGCGAACGCTATATCCAGGCGGTCGGCCATGCGCCCGACACGCTGGAAACGCCGCCGCCGCTGGCCGGATTGCCCAATGCGCCCGATGACGCGGTGGAAATCGCGCTCGACGCCAATCCCGATCTGGCGGCCGCGCGGCTGGCGACCAAGGCTGCAGAATACGACATCAAGACCGCCGATGCGTCGCGCCTGCCGAAGATTGCTGCGGTTGGGACGACGGCCTATACCAACGATCTCAAAACCTTGCCGGCGCAGGCTGCGTTCCTGGGGTCGCTGCCCCACACGGGCACCGGGGCCGTCGGGCTGCAGGCCACGATCCCGTTTTACCAGGGCGGGCTGCCGAGCGCGCAGATCCGCCAGGCGCAGGCCAATGCCGGCGCCGCGGACAATCACGAGATTTCGGTCGAACGCGAAGTGATCGCGACTGTGCGTGCCGACTTTGCCTCGTGGCGCGCGGCCAATGATGCGATCGCGCTCAACCAGACGGCTGTCGATGCCTCCGCGCTCAGTTTGCAGGGCGTGCGCGCGGAAAACTCCGTAGGCAATCGCACGATCCTCGACATTCTCAATGCCGAACAGGAACTGGTCAACGCCCAAGTCAACCTGGTGACCGCGCGGCGCAATGCCTATGTCGCCGGGTTCAACCTGCTGGCGGCGATGGGCCGGACGCAGTCGAAGGACCTGGCGCTCGATGCCGACCTGGGCGCGGCGCTGTACGATCCGCAGACGCATTATGACCATGACGCCAACGATGCCAACGACTGGCATCGCGATCCCGCGCCAAAAGCCGAGTCGACGCCGACCGCCGCGATCCCGGCGCAGGATGCCACTGTGCCGGCCGCGGCAATGGCGCAGCCGCTGACCCAGCCGAAGGATCCGGCGAAGACCCCGGCTCTACCGTAACGCCGGGGCGCATGATAATGCTTGCAGTCTCGGGCGGATTGGGTGATTCGGCCCGATAGGTATTTGGGGAATCACGATCAGCATGCGTCAGGCGGGCGAACCTTCGGTCGAAGAAATTCTGTCGTCGATCAAGAAAGTGATCGCGCGCGATTCGCGTATGGATTCGCCGAAGCGCGATGACACGCGGACCGCTGGCCGGATCGGTCGTGGCGCCGATGTGCTCGATCTGAGCGAAGTGGCCGCGCAAATTCTGGCGGCAGAGCCGGAAGCGCCGGTCGCTCCTGAAATTAGCGATGACGACGCGGAGCCTTTGCTCAGCGATGAAACCACTTCGGCGATGCGCGATTCGCTGGCTGCTTTGGCGATGTTGTCGCAGCCCGGTGCGCGGCCGCAGATCGTGCGGTCGGGCGAGACTTCGCTCGAAGGCATGGTCCGCGAAATGCTGCGGCCGATGCTGGCGGACTGGCTGGACCAAAACCTGCCGCCGATGGTTGAACATATGGTCGCCGCCGAAATCGCGCGGATTGTCCAGAAAAAGACCTGAAAACAGTGGTGCCGGATAAACGATGAGCAAGCACAAAGCCGCCGATCCGGACACCGTCGACAAAGCCGAACGCGCGCTGGCCAAGCTGGGCGGGTTTGCCACGCAGCGCCATATTTTCCTCTGCGCCGATCCCGACAAGGACAAATGCGCACCGCGCAAGGCGGGCATCGAAAGCTGGGACTTTCTCAAGCATCGGCTGGGCGAGCTGGGGCTGGGCGGCCATGCCGGCATCCTGCGCACCAAAGCCAGTTGCCTGCGCGTGTGCCTCGCCGGCCCGATCGCGGTCGTCTATCCCGAAGGCGTCTGGTACCATTCGTGCACGCCCGCCGTGCTCGAACGGATCATCGTCGAACATATCGGCGAAGGGCGCGTGGTCGAGGAATTCCGGCTCGATCCGCCGGTGCCTACGCCAGCCGAAACCTGATTATCTGGCGGTCAGCGAACCCCAGTCGCCGATCCCGCGCCCGGGATGGCGCGGGGTAACATCGCGATAGATCTCGGCCAGCTTGACCATGTCGGCCTGGTAATCGCCGGTCGGCATGATCGCCGGGCCCAGGCCGCCGGTGCGCTTGGCATAGTCCATGAACCCCACGACCATCGGCACGCCCGCACCCATCGCGATGTGGTAAAACCCGCTGCGCCATGACCCGACTTTGCTGCGCGTGCCCTCGGGCGCGATCGTCAGCGCAAAGCGATCGCGCGTCGCGAATTCGGCGATCATCGCGCTGACCATGTCGCCACGCTCGCCGCGGTTGACCTCGATCCCGCCCATATCGCGCATGAACCCGCCCATCGGCCAGCGAAACAGGCTCTCCTTTGCCATGAAATGCGGGCTGATCCCCAGTTCGGCGGCCAGCCCCAGGAAATAAACGAAATCCCAGTTGGACGTATGCGGCGCGGCAATGATCACATACCGACCATCGGCGGGCGGTGCCCCCTCTGCACGCCAGCCCTGGCGGCGGTAAAACCCCAGCAGCGCGGCCTTGGTCAGGCGCGACAGCAGGCCGATGGGCCGATCGTCAAACATTGCCGTTCTCCCCAAAGCCGCCTTTTCGCGGTGGCCCATACACTGCGCCGGCGCCCAAGTCGAACGGCTTGCCGCTGGGCCCGTTGCTGGCCTACAGGAGAGCAGGTATTTATGGGGAGCGACGCTGTTGGGCCTGATCCGCGATGAAAAGCTCAAGCGCATTCTGCAGTGCGGCTGGCAGGGGAAATGTCCCCAATGCGCCAAGGCGTCGATGTTCGACGGCTGGCTGAAACTCGTCGACAAATGCCCCGCATGCGGGCTCGATTACAGCTTCGCGCACGCCGACGACGGCCCGGCGTTCTTCGCGCTGTGCATCACCGCGTTTCCGCTGGTGTTCGTCGCGGTATGGCTTGAAGTGGAATTCAGCCCGCCGTGGTGGGTCCACGCGCTGGTGTCGGTGCCGATCCTGGCGATCGGATGCTTGGGGTCGCTGCGGCCGTTCAAGGGATGGCTGGTCGCGTCGCAGTATCTGAACAAGGCGGATTTGAACGTTTGAGATTTTGCGGTGGTTGGGCGGTTTGGTTCGTTCAGGCCTGCGCTCACACTTGCGCCGACTCCCACGTCCACGTCCGCGTCCGCGTCCGCGTCCGCGTCCGCGTCCGCGTCCGCGTCCGCGTCCGCGTCTGCACCCACACCCACACCCACACCCACAACCAGACCCACTCACCCACCTCGCTCATCCTGAGCCCGTCGAAGGATGCGCGCCACGTTTGATCTGGGTAAATACCAGATTGCAATTATGCGGACCGAGGCGATTTTATTCAGGGCCTCCGGCGGCCTAGGGCCCTTGCCCGCCGGAGGCCCTTAAGCACCTGCCGGAGGCACTGTTTAAGTCGCGGTCATCATGGGTTGGTATAAGGTCGCAACCTCACCCAAATCAGCTGGCGCGCGCATCCTTCGACGGGCTCAGGATGAGCGGGGTGGGTGGATTGGGCGAGCAGGCGCGGGTGGTCGGGCGAGCGGGCGCGGGTGGTCGGGCGAGCGGGCGCGGGTGGTTGGGCGAGCGGGTGCGGGTGGTCAAGCGGGCGCGGGTAGCGCGCGTGGGCGGGTCGGGCCAACGTGGGTGGGCGTTAATGGGTCGGGCAACCGTGAGTCGTTCAGGCGGACCTGCGCATTCAGGCGCGATTACGCTGCGCGATAATCCGCTGTCACCACACCGCATCGCGCCAGATCGGCCTCGTGTTCCCCCTCGCGCCAGGTTTCGGCCAGGGCGGCGCGTTCCCATTCCAGCATTGCCGGATGTGCCAGGACGGTCGCGACCCATTGCGCGCCTTGTGGCCCGACATCCAGGCCATATGTGCGAATACGAAAGGCGACCGGCGCGTAGAACGCGTCGACGGCGGTAAACGCGGGGCCGGCCAGCCACGGGCCGCCAAACCGGTCGAGCCCTTCGGCGAAAATTTCGCGGATGCGCGCGATATCGCGCGCCAGATCGTCGCCGATCGTTGGCATTTCGGCACGGACACCGACGTTCATTGTGCAGCGATTGCGCAAGGCCGAAAACCCGCCGTGCATTTCGCAAACCACGGCCTGTGCGAAGGCGCGGTCGGCGGGGTCTACGGGCCAGACTCCGGCGTGGCGATCGGCCAGGTACAGCGTGATCCCCAGCGAATCCCACATCGACACCGAGCCATCGATCAGCGCGGGCACCTGGCCTGTTGGCGAAAACGCGCGGAATTCCTGCCAGTTTGCGGGCTTTGTGAATGGCTCGATGCGGTCGGTGAAGGCGATGCCCAGCGCGCGCATGAGCACCCAGGGGCGCAGCGACCAGCTTGAATAGTTCCGGTTGGCGGTGATCAGCGTGTACATGGTACGCCGCTTATCACCGCCATGCCGATTAGGCTACGTAGTGCGCGGTCGTCTTTGCCGCGATTTCTTCGGCGGTTACGCCTGGCGCGCATTCGACCAGGCGGAACGGCGAGGTATGGTCCGCGCGGGCAAACACCGCCAGGTCGGTTACGATCATGTCGACGACATTGCGGCCGGTCAGCGGCAGGGTGCAGGCTGGGATGAATTTGGGGCTGCCGTCCTTGGCGCAATGCTCCATCAGGACGATGATTTTCTTGACGCCGGCGACGAGGTCCATCGCGCCGCCCATGCCCTTGATCATCTTGCCCGGGATCATCCAGTTGGCGATGTCGCCGTTTTCGGCGACTTCCATTGCGCCGAGCACGGTCAGGTCGATGTGGCCGCCGCGGATCATCGCAAAGCTGGCGGCGCTGTCGAAATAGGCCGACTGCGGCAATTCGCTGATCGTCTGCTTGCCCGCATTGATCAGGTCGGGATCGACTTCATCGTCATAGGGAAATGGCCCGATGCCGAGCATGCCGTTTTCCGATTGCAGGGTTACGGTCATGCCGGTCGGGATGTGGTTGGCGACCAGAGTCGGGATGCCGATGCCCAGGTTGACGTAAAACCCGTCCTGCAATTCGCGGGCGGCGCGTGCCGCCATTTCGTCGCGGGTCCAGCCCATTATGCAGCACTCCGTTCGCGAACTGTTCGAAACTCGATCTGCTTGTCGTAGGGCGCGCCGACGATGATCCGCTGGACATAGACGCCGGGCAGGTGGATCGCGTCGGGATCGAGGCTGCCGGTGGGGACGATCTCCTCGACTTCGACTACGCAGACTTTGCCGCAGGTCGCCGCGGGGACGTTGAAATTGCGCGCGGTTTTGCGGAATACGACATTGCCGGTTTCGTCGGCTTTCCACGCCTTGACCAGCGCCAGGTCGGCGACGATTCCGCGTTCCAGGATGTATTCCTGCCCGTCGAAATCCTTGACGTCCTTGCCCTCGGCGACGAGCGTGCCAACGCCGGTCTTTGTATAGAAGCCCGGAATGCCCGCGCCGCCGGCGCGCATGCGCTCGGCCAGGGTGCCCTGGGGGCAGAATTCGACCGCGAGTTCGCCCGACAGGTATTGCCGTTCGAATTCCTTGTTTTCGCCGACGTAGGACGAAATCATCTTGGCGACCTGCCGCGTGCGCAGCAATTTGCCGATGCCCTGGTTATCGATGCCGGCGTTGTTCGATGCGAAGGTCAGCCCGGTCACGCCCGACGCGCGGACCGCGTCGAGCAGGCGTTCGGGCACGCCGCACAGGCCGAAGCCGCCGCACGCGATCAGCAGTCCGTCGCGCAGCAGTCCATCCAGCGCAGTCGTGGCATCGGGGTAAAGCTTGCTTGCCATTGTCCACTCCGTCCGGGCGCCAACCGGGCCCGGTTGCGCGGAAACTATGCTGACTCACCGATCGAAAATAGCGATACTTTTTTATGCAATCCGATAAACAACGGTGATGAGACGGCTGGCGATCTATCATTTCGAAACGCTGTTGTGGATTGACCGGCTCGGCACGTTTCGTGCGGCGGCCGAGCGGTTGAACACGACGCAGCCCGCGATTTCGGCGCGGGTGCGCGAAATCGAGGACCAGTTGGGCGTGGCGCTGTTCCGCCGCGAGGGGCGCCTGATGGTGCTGACCACGCGCGGTCGCGACCTGGTGCGTGATATCGAGCCGCTGTGGGCCGGGTTCGAGCGCGTGTTGACCCGCGCGAGCAATTTTGCCGAAATCAGCGGGGTGGTGCGGATCGGCGCGGGCGAAATCGCCGCCTTTGGATGTTTGCCCGGCTTTGTCCGCGATCTCGAACGCGATCTGCCCGGCGTGACGCTGGAGGTGGAACTCGACCTGACCGCGCGCATGCTTCAGCAGTTGATGGCGGGGCGCGCGGATCTGGCATTCCTGGCCGGGCCGGTGGCTATTCCCGGCGTGCGGACGGCGCCGATCGGGGCGGTCGCGCTGGTGTTTGCGGCCAGCGCCGCGACGGCCGGTGCGCTTGGTCTGGATGCGATCCCGATCTGGGCGTTGCCGCCTGCTTCGCCGCTCAATGCGGTGACGCATGAGTGCCTGGCCAGCGCGGAGCTATCGACGCGCGCGATTGCCACGTGCGACAATATGCGCACGTTGATCGACATCGTGCTGGCGGGTGGCGGCGCGGCGGTCATGCCCGAGACGATGGTGCGCACTTTGCTCGCGGCGGGCACTTTGGTCGAAATCGCGCCGCGTCCTCTGCGCCAGTTGCAGTTCGAGGCAGCGATCCGCGAAACCGAGCGTGATCCGCTGGTGCTGGAGCTGTTCCGCCGCGCCGCGCTGCTGCAGATCGATCCTTAAGCCCCGCCCCTCAGGGAGGGGTTGGGGAGGGGTGTCCGACGCCGATTGGTTGTGCAACGCCGCGGGCGCCGTACACCCCCACCCAACCCTCCCCCTGAGGGGGAGGGCTTTTAGATCTTGGTGTCGGCTCGATGCCTTAGCCCAGCGGCAGGTTCAGCACCGCCGACAGATCGGCGAGCGCTTGTTCGCCGCTGGTGACCTTGATTGCATGCATGCCGAGCGCGGCGGCGGGTTTGCAATTGATGCCCAGGTCATCGAGGTAGATGCAGGCCTCGGGTGGCAGGCCGAGATAGTCGGTCATCATCGTGTAGATGCGCGGATCGGGTTTGCGCACCCCCGCTTTCGAGCTTTCGATCACGTGTTCGAATCGCGCGAATACGGCCTCTAGCGAATCACTGGGGTCGCGCGCCATGCCGGCGCCGTGGCCGGTGGGCACGTTGTTGGTGATGCACGCCAGGCGATAGCCGGCCGCGGCCAGTTGATCGAGCGCGGTGACCATCGCGGGTCGCACTGCGCCGGCCAGTACCGCCAGCACCGACGCGCCATCGAGCGTTTGCCCGGCCATCGCGGCCTCTTGCGCAAACAGGGCGTCGAATTGCGCGGCGTTGATTTCGGTGCGTTCGAACAGCGCCCAGGCGTTGGTGTCGGGGTTCATGGCGTTGATATGGCGGATGAAATCATGCGGCAGCGCGCGCTCTGCTTCCAGCCGGTTGAACGCTTCGAACGGGGACGAGGTGATCACTCCGCCGAAATCGAAGATCACCGCGCGGATACGGTGCGATGCTTGCATTGCTCATTCTCCTGATGGGATGCCTGTTTAGCCGCGCGCCCAGGCGGGGCAAGCGCGCAATGCCCGCTTCGCTTCATCTCGCCCCGAGCGCCTACGTCAAATGGCGTAGATGTTGAAATTGCACGCGTAATTCTTCATTTCGCACTTGCACAATAAATGTGTGCGGCGCATATAGAGCAGGCCTTTCAGGCATCCTCTCCCAAACTTTTTAGCCTGGCTGGCAACGGCCGGGCTTTTTTTTGGGTTTGGCCCTATATCAGGGTCCTGATTGGCCGGCCGAGTATGACTTGACGCAATCGCCGACATTGCGTATCCGCCGCCCCCTGATTCCCGTGTGCAGTCGCAAGGGCAGGTGGATTCGTCTGCTTGTGATTCTGTCGGCCTGTACCCGTCCATTCGAACATAAAAGAGCATACCCATGAAGCGCACATTTCAGCCAAGCCTTCTCGTTCGCGCGCGCCGCCACGGTTTCCGTGCCCGTACCGCAACGGTCGGTGGTCGCAACATCCTGCGTTCGCGCCGCGCCCGTGGCCGGAAGAAGCTGTCGGCCTGACCTCGAAGCGATCGGGCTGTTCGATGGCGGGTGACCGCGATTCGCAGCCTGATAGCGAAGGTCTGAGGCTGGCCATTATCCGCAAACGCGCGGATTTTGTTGCAGCAAACCATGGAGTCCGGGTCGCGAGGCCCGGCTTTGTGCTGTTGGTCAAACCAGCCGATGCGGTCGCCGATGACGGCGTGCGCTTTGGCGTGACCGTCACCCGCAAGATCGGCAATGCAGTCGCGCGCAATCGCATGAAGCGGCGCTTTCGCGCGCTGTTGCGCGAAATGCTGCCCGACCAGGGCGTTGCCGGCGCCGACCATGTCATGATCGGACGCGAAGGCGGCATCGAGCGGGATTTCGCGAAATTGCGGAGCGAGCTCGAGGCTGCGCTGGGGCGCATCGCGGCGGGCAAGGGCGATCCGCCGCGCAAGCCCCGGCAGGGCGGCAAATCGCGTTGAAACGCGTGCTGATCCTGATCGTGCGGGGCTGGCAAATCGGTCCTTCGGCGGTCCTGCCGCCCAGTTGTCGCTACACTCCGAGCTGTTCCGCCTATGCGATCGAGGCGCTCGAACGGCATGGTGCGTTTAGGGGTGGTTGGCTGACGTTGAAGCGGCTATTGCGCTGCCAACCGTGGGGTGGCTGCGGGTTTGATCCGGTTCCCTGAACCAATGATCCGACGGCAATCGGGGGTGCGCTCCTGATCGCTGCCTTACCCCATATTCGATATTCAAAATGCGAGGCACAGTGGAAAATCAGCGCAACATGATCTTGGCGGTGGTCCTGATGGGGGTCATCCTGATCGGCTGGCAACTGGGCCTGGGCTATGTCTACCCGAACATGGGCGCAAAGCACGCGGTCGTGGCGACTGCGCCGGTGACGCCTGTCGCGACCCCGCTCGCCCATGCCGCTGCGCCCGCCGGCGCCGATGCCGCGCCGGCCAAGCCGACGCGCGAAGGCGGTTTGCAATCGCCCGAAGATCTCGCCGCGGAAGCCGGCGACCTGAAAACCGCGCTGGCTTCGCCGTCGCGCGTGGTGATCGCGGGCCCCGATGTCTCGGGCTCGATCAATCTGTCGGGCGCCGTGCTTGACGACCTGACTCTCAACCGTCATCGTGAAACGACTGATGCGAACAGCCCGCCAGTGCGCCTGTTTTCGCCCGCAGGCAGCCCGGCGCAACATTTTGCGCAAGTCGGCTGGATCGGCGACAACGGTCTGGCCACGCCGAGCGGCAACACCTTGTGGCAGGCCGATGGCACGCGCCTGACGCCGAGCACTCCGGTCACGCTGCACTGGACCAACCCGACCGGCCAGACGTTCACGCTGAAATACGCGATCGACGACAATTACATGGTCACCGTGTCGCAAAGCGTGACCAACGATGGCGCGACGCCGGTCTCGGTGCGCCCGATCGCGATGGTCAACCGCACGGATCGCACTGCCAGCGTCAGCACGTGGCAGGTCCATTCGGGCCCGATCGGCGCGTTCGATGGCGCGGTCAATTTTGCCACCGCCTATAAAGATGTCGCCGCCGCCAATGCGGTTGCGCCGGCGGGCATGCCCAACTGGATCGGGTTTACCGATATCTACTGGCTGTCCGCGCTGATCCCCGATGCCGCGTCGCATCCAGTGGGCAACTTCCGCGCGCTTGGCGGCGGGCTGTTCCGCGCCGACCTGGTCTATCCGGCGGTCGTCGTCGCGCCGCATCAGACGGTCAGCCAGAATTTGCGCGTGTTTGCCGGCGCCAAGGAAAATGCGCTGCTCGAAACGTACGAGAAACAGGGCATTGCCAATTTCTCGCTGTCGATCGACTGGGGCTGGTTCCGCTGGTTCGAGAAACCGATCTTCTGGTTGCTCGACAGCCTGTTCAAGGCGGTCAAGAATTTCGGCGTCGCGCTGATCCTGCTCACCCTGATCGTGCGCGGCGCGATGTTCCCGGTGGCGCAGCGCCAGTTCGCCTCGATGGCGGCGATGCGTGCGATCCAGCCGAAAATGAAGGCGATCCAGGAACGCTACAAGGACGACAAGCCCAAGGCGCAGCAGGAAGTTATGGCGCTGTACAAGGCCGAAGGGGTCAACCCGCTGGCCGGCTGCCTGCCGATGTTCCTGCAGATTCCGGTGTTCTTTGCGCTGTATAAAGTGCTCGTGCTGACGATCGAAATGCGTCACCAGCCGTTCGTCGGGTGGATCCACGATCTGTCCGCGCCTGATCCGTCGCATGTGCTCAACCTGTTCGGCCTGCTGCCGTTTTCGCCGTCGGGGTACTTCGGCATCGGCATTCTGGCGATCGCGCTGGGCACAACGATGTGGCTGCAATTCAAGCTGCAGCCGGCCGCGATGGACCCGTCGCAGCAGCAGGTCATGTCGATCATGCCGTGGATGATGATGTTCGTGATGTCGACGTTTGCGTCGGGGTTGCTGATCTACTGGATCACGTCGAACCTGCTGACGATCGGGCAACAGCGCTATCTGTATAGCCGCCACCCGCAATTGAAGGCCCAGGCGTCGAAGGACCAGACCGACATCGACCGCGTGGTCAAACGCGATGAAAAGAAAACCTGATGGTATCGAAAACCGGACCTGACGCCGAAGGCCTGCGCCTGGCGGCGCTCGAAGAACGCGCGAGCGCGCTGTTTTCGGGGCGTGTCGAATTCCTGAAATCGGCGCCTGCGCTGAAATTCCTGCCCGACCCGGTCGAGCCGGAAATCGCATTTGCCGGGCGGTCGAACGTGGGCAAATCGTCGCTGCTCAATGCGGTGACGGGGCGCAAGTCGATCGCGCGTGCCTCGGTTACGCCGGGCCGCACGCAGGAATTGAACTGGTTTGAAGTGGGTGATCCCACGGTCATGCGGCTGGTCGACATGCCCGGCTATGGCTTTGCCAAGGCGCCAATCAAGGTCGCCGAAGCCTGGCGCAAACTGGTGCGTGACTTCCTGCGCGGGCGCGTGGTGCTGAAACGCACGCTGCTGCTGATCGATTCGCGCCATGGCGTGAAAGAGGTCGACAGCGAGATGATGACGATGCTCGATGAGGCCGCGGTCGGCTATCGCATCGTGCTGACCAAGTCCGACAAAGTTCGCTCCGAAGACCTGGCCGAAACGCTGGCCGCGACCGAAGCGGTGGCGCGCAAGCATATCGCCGCGTTCCCCGGCGTGCTGGTTACGTCGGCAGAAAAGCGCACGGGGATCGCCGCATTGCGCGCCGCGATTCTGGAAGATTCCGAAATATAGATCGGCACGACATGATGAAACTGGTGATCGGCAATCGCAGGTATTCGAGCTGGTCGTTGCGCGGCTGGCTCGCGTGTCGCCAGTCGGGCCTGCCGTTCGAGGTCGAAGTCGTTTCGCTTTACGATGCGGAATGGGACCAGGTGAAGCGCACCAATCCCCTGCTAGCGCCATCGGCGGGCAAAGTGCCGACCTTGTGGGATGGCGACGCGGTCGTGTGGGACAGTCTGGCGATCCTGGAATACCTGTGCGACCGATTGAGCGACGATGGCGTCGGGCGCGACCGGTTCTGGCCGCGCGACCGCGCGGCGGCGGCTTTGGCGCGGTCGCTGGTGGCCGAAATGCATGGCGGGTTCATGGCCTTGCGCAGTGCACTGCCGCTCAACCTGGGGCGGACTGGCGCGCCCATTCAACTGTCGCCTGCGGTGGTTGCGGACGTCGATCGTATCCTGACACTGTGGGCCGAAGCCCGCGCGCGGTTTGGCCAGGGTGGGCCGTTTCTGTTCGGCACATTCGGCGCCGCGGACATCGCGTTTGCGCCGGTTGCGCTGCGGTTTATCGGCTATGGCGTGGCGCTGCCGGGGTTTGCCCAGGGCTATGTCGATGCGCTGAACGAGCATCCCTGGATTGTCGCCTGGCGGGCCGAGGCGGATGCCGAACCCTGGCGCGTTGAGGCATTTGAAATCGCATGAACGATCCGGTGATCCTGGCCGAGCGGCTGATGGCGTGTGACAGCGTGACCCCGGCGACGGGTGCGGTGTTTGCCGAGCTGGCCGCGCAACTGGCGCCGCTGGGTTTTGCGGTGCATCGGTTCGTTGCTGGCGACTTGCCCGATGGCCCGGTTGAAAATCTGGTTGCGGTGCGGGCCGGGCCTGCGGGCAGCCGTCATTTCGCGTTTGCCGGGCATCTTGATGTTGTGCCTGCGGGTGAAGGCTGGACCAGCGCGCCGTTTGCGCCCGAGCGGCGTGGCGATTTGCTGTTTGGGCGCGGCGCGGTTGATATGAAGGGCGCGATTGCGGCCATGGTCGCTGCCGTGGCGAGCATTCCGGCCGATGCCGGCACGATCAGTTTTCTGATTACCGGTGATGAAGAAGGCCCGGCGCGGTTTGGCACTGTGGAAATCATCGCGCATTTGCGTGCGACCGGTCAGTTGCCCGACTTGTGCCTGGTGGGCGAGCCGACTTCGGCGCATCGGCTGGGGGATATGGCCAAGATCGGGCGGCGTGGGTCGCTCAATCTGTGGTTTACGGCGCAAGGCGCGCAGGGGCATGTCGCCTATCCGCATCTCGCCGACAATCCGATTCCCCGGTTGATCGCTATGCTGGCCGAGCTCGATGCGATCGAGTTGGATCAGGGTAGCGACTGGTTTCAGGCTTCGAACCTGGAAATTACCGATCTTGGTGTTGGTAATGTGGCGACCAATGTGATTCCTGCCGAGGCGCGGGCTCGGGCTTCGATCCGGTTCAATGATCTGCATCGGGGGGATGATCTGGTTGCTTGGGTGACCGAGATCGCTGATCGCCATCGGGTTGCTGTGCGGGCGGTGATTTCGGGTGAGGCGTTTTTGACTATGCCTGGCGCGTTTTCGGCGTTGGTGTCTGATGCGGTTGTGGCTGAAACCGGGATTACGCCTGATTTGTCCACCACGGGCGGGACTTCGGATGCGCGGTTTTTGCGTGCTGTTTGCCCGGTGATTGAATTCGGGCTGTCGAATGCGACGATGCACAAGACTGATGAAGCAGTTGCGATCGAGGATCTGGTGGCGCTGTCGCGGATTTATCGGCGGATTGCTTTGGCTGCGTTGTCTGGGTCTTGATGGGGCCGGACCAGACTATCATCCGACCAGAACCTGTTTCCTGACACCACACCAACACCATCACCCTCACCCCCGTTCATCCTGAGCTTGTCGAAGGACGCGCGCCACGGTTGATCGGGGTGAGCTTGCTATCGTGTTGGGCGTGGGTTGGCGCGCGTCCTTCGACAAGCTCAGGATGAGCGGGGGTTGGTGGATGGGGATGGCTTTTTGAATCTCGTTTCTAACGCAGCTTCCGCAGCGTTTCTAACGCAGCTTCCGCAATACTATATACACTGCGCCTGTGCCGCCGTGGCGCGGGGTTGCGCCGCGTACGGCTGCGATGTGCCCGGCGTGGGGGCTGTGTGCAAGCCAATCGACCAGTTTGGCGCGGATTGCACCGCGGCGGTTACCGCGTTGGTCTTGCTCGTCGTGGGGGCGGGGTTTGCCGGCGATTAGCAGGATTACCCGGGCGCCGATCGCCAGGGCTTGTGCGATGCCGCCGTTCAGGCGGGCGTGTGCGGTGTCGAGTGTCATGCCGTGGAGGTCGATCGTGATGTCGGGGGTGATCGTGCCGCGCGCCAGTTTGCGGTCCCATGTGCCGTCGAGGCCATCGGTGGTCATCACGCGCTTTGGCGGTGGTGGGGGTGGTGGTAGCAGCGGCGCGGGTACACGGCCGCGCACGCGTTTTACGGGGAGGTCTGGGATTACGATCGGTGTTGGTGTGGCCGCGGGTTGTGGTGTGACCGGCTTGGCGATTGGGTGCAGGGGTGTGACGGTTGCGGCGACTTTGCGCCACAGGGCGTGTTCTTCGGCGCTTAGTCCGCGTGGGGGGCGGGTCATCGCCGGGGCGCAAGCCGGTAACGGGATGCAAGGGCAATGGCCCTTGCCCGCCGGAGGCCCTCTAGAATCATCGCCCGGTAATACGCGACAACACACCACGCGGCAGCAAAACCAGCGCGTGGCCGTGGGCGCTCATGCCGCCTGCGATGCGGCGTGCGTCGGCGCCCGCGCCCCAGAAGCTGTCGAAGCGGTTGGCGCCCTTGATTGCGCCGCCGGTGTCCTGGGTTACCCATAGGCCGCCGACATCGGGGCGGTCGGTGGTCAGGAATACGGGCGCGCCCAGGGGGACGAAGGCCGGGTCGGCCGCTAATGTCACGCGTGGGGTGACGGGGACTGATAGCGCGCCGACGGGGCCGGTGTTGGGGTCGCCGGCGATGGCGGTGGTGTCGCGGAAGAAGATGTAGCTGCGGTTCTGGTCCATCAGCGCTGTGCCCTGGTCGGGGTTTTCGCGGATGTAGCGCAGGATGCCTTGCATCGAGCCGGGGTATTGGCCGGGGCCGGTGCCGATCAGGCCTTGCGTGTTCATGACGCTGCCGATGCCGGTGTAGCTATAGCCGTTTTCGCCGGCGTAGCCGATGCGCATGATGGTGCCGTCTGGGGCGCGGAGGCGGCCGGAGCCCTGGACTTGCAGGAAGAACAGTTCGGCGGGGTCTGCGGCGTAGCCGATTTCGAGGCCCTGGTTGGCGAGGGCGCCGGCTTCGATCTGGGCGCGATCCCAGTAGGGGACGAACAGGCCGTTGGTGTCGTAGCGGCCGAGGGGTTGGTGGCCATCGGGATTGGGCGGGGCGTCGCCGGGTTTTGCGCGGACCAGGTCGGGGGGCAGGCGGTAGATCGGTACCGCGTAGCCGGGCAGGGGGACGCGTGAGCCGGCGATTTCGGGCTCGAAATAGCCGGTCACGTACGTCGTACCGCTGCCTACTTGCGCGGTTTCGAACCAGGCGCTGAAGAAGTTGGCGGCGTCGTCGCGCGGCCATGTTGCCGCCGCCTGGCACACGGGTGCCCAATCCTGCGGCGTGGTCAGGCCGCTGGCATCGGTTCGCAGTTTCAGGCGCGGGCAGCTGGCCGAAAACGCTTGCAAGGCACTGCTGGCGGCCGCGGGCGTCAACGCGAGTGCACTGATGGCTGGCCCGCGTTGCACACCGAGGCGCAAGGCGTTGGTGGCAACCGGGGGTTTGACCTGGATGGCGGGCGGAACAACATGGCCGCATGCAGCCAGCAGGGCGAGCGACAGCAGGAGGCCTGCTGTCTTAAACCGCATCAAGAACCTTAGCCCTGGTCGGCTTCGTCGAGCTGCCAGTCGGGATCGCGCGAGGTCAGGTCGCGGGTGAAGGTCCACAGGTCGCGGCTTTCGATCGCGTCGTTCAGCGATCCGGCGACGACCAGGCCATCACCATTGCGCGTGACCGAGGCGATGTCGGCGACGAAGCGGACCTGGATGCGCGCAACCGGTGCGTCGTAATCGGCCGAGACGATGCGGGCGTCGTTGATGCGGATCAGGCGTGCGTCGATCAGGTCGCCCGCTTCGCTGCGCGCGTCGATTGCGGCGGCAAAGCCTTCGTAGACGGCGCGTTCGCACAATTGCGCCAGCGCGTCCTTGTCACCGCGCCAGTATGTGTCGAGCACCATGCCATAGGCGGCTTTTGCGCCGGTCAGGAACAGGGTGACATCGAACCGGCGATCGGCCGAAATGATCGCGCGGATGCCGGCTTCGGCACCGGCATCGAACCCGGTCGGTTCGGGCGCGGGGCCCGACGAGCGCGGTGCGATCAAGGTCTTGTCCGCCAGTTTCGATGGCATGGGACGCGGCGTTGCCTGCGGATCGGTCTGGTCCAGCCGCCGGCGCAACGGTTCATCGCTCTCTTCCGGGCGACGACCGAGCACGGCGTAAAGCCGAAGACCCAGAAACACGGCGATCATCGCCAGGATGACAATTTCAACAATCACGCGCCAATTCCCGCTCTAATCCGGTTTTTTTGGGCCCGGGGGGGCGACAGACCCGCGAAGAATCGCGCGCCTGCCGAAACATTCGAAAGACAGTGTGCCCGAGATAGATACGATTTACAAATGAACAACCGATGGACGAAGCTTTGTTGCATTTCCGTGGCAAAAAAGCCCAATTGGCATCAATCGGGTAACGCTTTGGAGCGGCGGCTGGCAGTTGCCGATCCCGGGCGCAGGTGCTAGGCGCGCCGGTCAGAGACGGGCGACGCCTTTCGGGGGCACGCCCGGCGCGAAATTCACTGTTACGACGAAAGCACGAGCCATGGCCGACGAAGGCAACATCATCAGCAATCTCAATCTCGGTCAGCCAGTGGCCAATGGTGAAGACACCAGCCCGGCGATCGGTTTCATTTCGCAGTATGTGAAAGACCTTTCGGTCGAAAACCCCAATGCGCCGGACAGCTTCCAGTGGCCCGACGCGCCGGAAATGGCGATTGATTTCAACATCGCGGCCAAGAATGTCGGCCCCGATGTGCACGAAGTCGAACTGAAGATCAAAGCCGTCGCCAAGACGCCGCAGGGCACTGTGTATATCGTCGAACTGGCGTTTGGCGGTCTGGTCGCGATGCGCAATATCCCCGATGACCAGGCGCATCCGTTCCTGTTCGCCGAAGCGCCGCGCATGCTGTTTCCGTTTGCCCGCCGCGTGATCGCCGATGCCGTGCGCGACGCCGGGTTTGCGCCGCTGATGCTCGAGCCGATCGATTTCAACGGGTTGTATTTCGCGCAGTTGCAGCAGCAGGCCGAAGCGTCTGTTGCCAATCCCATGGGCGAAGCCTGATCATGACGGGGGCCCGGATCATCGCCGGGCCCTCGCATAATCGACCACACGCATGAACCTGCTCAAAGCCACCGGGACGATCGGCGGGCTGACGCTGATCAGCCGCGTGCTCGGGCTCGTGCGCGACAGCCTGTTTGCGCGCTATGTTGGCGCCAGCTTTGCGTCCGACGCGTTTCTCGTCGCGTTCCGCCTGCCCAACATGTTTCGCGCGCTGTTTGCCGAAGGCGCGTTTTCATCGGCGTTCATCCCGATGTTCAACCAGAAAGTCGGCGACGCCAAAGGGCGCGGCCTTGCCGATGGGCTGGTTTTTGCCGAAGAGGCGCTGGCGGTGCTGCTGCCCACGCTGGTCGGCATGACCGTGCTGCTGGAAGTTTTGGCATGGCCGGTCACGCTGTTGCTGTCGGGCGGGTTTCATGGGGTCAGCCCGGCGGAATTCGCGTTCGCGGTGACGCTGTCGCGCTGCACTATTCCCTATCTGATGCTGATCAGCCTGGTGTCGCTGTTTGGCGGGATCCTGAATTCGCTGCACAAATTCTGGGTCAATGCCGCCGCGCCGATCCTGCTGAATGTGACGCTGATCTTTGCGCTGGTGGTATTTCATACCGCTGATCCGATGTTGACCGCGCGTATCCAGGCGATCGCCGTGTCGGTCGCGGGCGCGCTGCAACTTGCCTGGCTGGGCTGGGCGTGCCGGCAGAACGGGATCACCCTGCGGTTGCGCTGGCCCCGGCTGAACCCCGCGGTCAAGCGCCTGATGGCGCTGATCCTGCCGGCGGCGGCAGGCGCGGGTGCGGCGCAGATCAACCTGGTGATTTCGACCGCGCTGGCCGCCTCGCTGCTGCCGCATGGTTCGGTCACGTATATTTATATGGCCGACCGGTTGAACCAGTTGCCGCTCGGGCTGATCGGCATTGGCCTGGGCACGGTATTGTTGCCGACGATTTCGCGGCAGCTTGGCGCGGGCGAAGACCTGGCCGCGCTCGATACGCAAAACCGGGGCATGGAACTGGCGCTGCTGCTGACTTTGCCTGCCACCGCGGCGCTGGTCGTGTGCGGCGAGCCGATTGCGGCGGCGCTGTTCGGCTATGGCCGGTTTACCGCGACCGATACGCATTTTACCGCGCAGGCGCTGGCCGCGTTTTCGATCGGATTGCCGAGCTATATCCTGGTCAAAGTGCTGACCCCCGGATTTTACGCGCGACAGGATACGAAAACGCCGGTGCGCTATGCGCTGATCTCGATGGCGGTCAATCTGGTCGGGAACCTGATCCTGATCGTGCCGCTGCACCATGTCGGGCCGCCGCTGGCGACCGCGATCGCGTCGACGGTCAATGTGTGGATGCTGTATCGCCGGCTGGTCCAGCGTGGGGATTTCATCGCCGATCGTCGGCTGCGCCGGCGCGCGCCGCGGCTGGTGCTGGCGGCGCTGGCGATGGGCGCGGTGCTGTGGCGCGGGCAATTGTTGATCATGCCCTATGTTCATGGGTCGTGGGCGATGCGCTTTGGTGCGCTCGGCGCGCTGGTGGGCGGCGGCATGGTCGTCTATGGGCTGGCCACGGTGATCATGGGTGCGTTTACCCGCGATGATATTGCCATGCTGGTGCGGCGGCCAAAACGCCGGGCCAAAATATGAGGTCCTGACTTCGATGCGTATTGTTTCCGGCATTCAGCCCACCGGCGATCTTCACCTCGGCAATTATCTCGGGGCGATCCGCAATTGGGTGGCGATGCAGGACGAATGGAGCGCCAAAGGCGCGACCTGCCTGTATTTCCTGGCCGATCTGCACGCGATTTCGATGCCGCATGTGCCGGCCGATCTGCGCGCCAGCACGCGCGACATGGTCGCCGCGCTGGTTGCGTGCGGGATCGATCCCGAACGGTCGGTGCTGTTCAACCAGGCGCAAGTGCCCGCGCATGCCGAATTGCAGTGGTTGCTGAATGGCACCGCGCGCACCGGCTGGTTGAACCGGATGACGCAGTGGAAGGACAAGGCGGGCAAGAACCGCGAAGGCGCGTCGGTCGCGCTGTACACCTATCCCGTGCTGCAGGCCGCCGATGTCTTGCTGTACCAGGCGACGCATGTGCCGGTGGGCGAGGACCAGAAGCAGCATCTGGAACTCGCGCGCGACATCGCCCAGAAATTCAACAACGATTTCGCCAGCGAAGACGCGCCTGTGTTTACCTTGCCCGATCCGATCATCCCGCCCGAAGCCGCGCGGATCATGTCGTTGCGCGATGGCAGCGCCAAGATGAGCAAGTCCGACCCGTCGGACCAGAGCCGCATCAACCTGACCGATGACGCCGACACGATCATGCAGAAAGTGAAAAAGGCGCGGACCGATCCCGAGCCTTTGCCGAGCGAAGCCGCGGGCCTGGCCGAACGGGCCGAGGCGCGCAATCTGGTGGGGATCTATGCGGTGATGGCGGGGACCGATGTCGCCTCGGTGCTGGCCGAATTCGGCGGGCAGGGGTTTGGCAGTTTCAAGCCTGCGCTCGGCGATCTGCTGGTTGACCGGCTGGCGCCGATCGGTGCGCGCTATCGCGAACTGCGCGCCGATCAGGCCGCGCTCGATGCGATCCTGGCGGCCGGCGCGGCAAAGGCGCGGGTGTTGGCACGGCCGACGCTCGATGCGGCTTATGCAGCGCTGGGTCTGGTTACATCTGCGTAATCCTGGCGTTTGGATCGTCAGGGGGGCTGGTAAAGCGCGCGAATGTAGAGCAAATCCGGTTTTCAAATGACGGGCAAAGGGTCTGATCCTGCCCCGGCGTTGAACAGGCGTTGGCCACGGTTTTGCCGGGCCGATCAGGAGTGGGAAGACATGGGTATCAAGAACCGGTTCCAGTTTCGCAAGCTGGCCATGCCGCTGGCGCTTGCGGCAACGCTCGCTGCTGGGCTGGCGGGCTGTGCCGAACCGTTCAACGCCAATGTCTCGCGGTTCCACACCGCGCTGCCCGCGCCGCAGGGCCAGACATTTGCCGTCATGGCCGAAAATCCGCGCAATGCCGGTGGCCTCGAATTCGGGCAATATGCGACGCTGGTCGGCGATCAATTGCGCAAGTTGGGCTATGTCGCGGGCGATCCGGCGACGTCGGACCTGGTCGTCGAATTCGACTATGGCGTGGACAAGGGCCGCGACCGGATCAGCATGTTCGGCCCAGATCCGTTCTGGGGCCCATGGCGCGGATACGGGTATGGCGGTTACGGCGGCCGGTTCGGTGGCGGCTTTGGCGGTGGCTATGGTCGGCACGGCGGCTGGGGCTATGGCCTGTATGACCCATGGTTCAACGATGTCGACGTGACGACGGTCTATACCAGCGGCGCCGATATCGTGATCAAGCGCCGCAGCGATGGCCAGCGCGTGTTCGAAGGCAAAGCCCAGGCGGTGTCGCCGTCGAACCGTTTGGCCTATGTCGTGCCAAACCTGGTCGAGGCGCTGTTCGCAGGATTCCCCGGTCATTCGGGCGAAACCGTGCGGATTTCGATCGCGCCTGAAAAGAAGAAATAAGCGTCGATTACTGAACAGGTCCCGCTCATCCTGAGCTTGTCGAAGGACGCGCGCGACGGTTGATCCAAGTGATACTGGGCTGGCCATTGCGCGCATCCTTCGACGGGCTCAGGATGAGCGGGCTTGGTCTGGGTAGGGTGCGTCAGCCCGGGAGCGCGGTGACGCTGCCCGGTCCCATTCCCGTCGAGCCGAACCCACCTTCGCCGCGTGCGGTCGTGTCGAGTTCGTCGACTTCCAGCCATGAGGCGCGGGTTACCGGGGCCAGTACCAGTTGCGCGATGCGGTCGCCGCGTTGCACGACGAAAGTCGTGTCGCCCAGGTTGATCAGGATCACTTTCAGTTCGCCGCGATAATCGCTGTCGATCGTGCCCGGGGTGTTGGGGACGGTGATCCCGTTTTTCAGTGCGAGGCCCGAACGCGGGCGGACCTGGATTTCGAAACCTGGCGGGATTGCCAGTGCTAGGCCGGTGCCGACTGCATAGCGCATGCCTGGCGCGATTGCCGCGTCTTCGGCCGCGACGACGTCCATGCCCGCGGCGCCTTGCGTTGCGTAATCGGGCAGGGGCAGGTCGTCGTTGCCCGGCAGGCGGCGGATGCGGACGGGGATGGGTTCAGGCGAGTGCATTGGCGACCTTTGCGATGATGGCACTGGCTACGTCGGCCTTGGCCATGCGGGGCAGGCTATCGGTGCCGGCGGCAGTGATGATGTGGACCGTGTTGTCCGCGCCGCCCATCACATCGCCCGATACGTCGTTGGCGATGATCCAGTCGGCGCCTTTGCGGGCCAATTTGGCTTGGGCGTGAGCGATCACGTGTTCGGTTTCGGCGGCAAACCCGATCAGCAGGCGCGGGCGCTTGGCCGACGTGCCGAGGCCGGCGAGAATGTCGGGGTTTTCAACGAGTTCGAGCGGAGCGATGTGGCCGCTGCCGTCCTTCTTGCGTTTCTGCGGGGATGCCGCATCGGTGCGCCAGTCGGCCACGGCGGCGACCATGATCGCGACATCGCAGGGCAACGCGGCATCGACTGCGCGGGCCATTTCGATCGCGGTTTCGACATCGATGCGCGTCACGCCCGGCGGCGTCGCCAATGCGACGGGCCCGGCGATCAAGGTGACACGCGCGCCGGCCTGTACGGCCGCTGCGGCCAGCGCGAAGCCCTGCTTCCCGCTCGACCGGTTGGCGATATAGCGCACTGGATCAATCGGTTCGTGTGTCGGCCCGGCGGTGATCAGCACGTGTTTGCCGGCCAGAGTCTGGGGCACGGACAGGTATTCGCGAATCGCGTCCATGATCGCCGGCGGCTCCGGCAGGCGGCCCGGGCCGAATTCGCCGCAGGCCATCGCGCCCTCGTCGGGATCCATCACATGCACGCCGCGCGCGCGCAAAGTCGCGACATTGGCGACGGTCGCCGCATGTTGCCACATCCGTACATTCATCGCGGGCACCGCCATCACCGGCTTGTCCGTCGCGAGCAGCAGCGTCGTCGCCAGGTCGTCGGCCATGCCCGCGGCCATGCGCGCCATCAGGTCGGCGGTCGCGGGGCAGACGACGACCAGGTCGGCCTGACGCGAAAGCTGGATATGCCCCATTTCGACTTCGTTCTTCAGATCCCACAGCGTCGTGTGCACCGCGTTTTCGCTCAGCGCAGCAAGCGTCAACGGGGTGACGAAATGCGATCCGCCCTCGGTCAGCACGCATGTCACGCTGGCGCCATCGCGCCGGATCAGGCGGACGAGTTCTGCCGCTTTGTAGGCCGCAATGCCGCCGCCGATGACCAGCAGGATGCGCGTGGAGGATGGCAGCGTGGGCTGGTTCATGGGGCTGCTTCTTGCATTGGCGCGGCGGCTGGCGCAATCCTTTTGAAGAACCCGGCCTTTTGGCCAACCCGCCTTAAACTGAAAGCGACCCCCCGATGCGCCTGGCCCTGACTGCCCTCATTTTCGCGATCGGCCTGTTCGATCTGTTCATGGCCGCCTCGTTTCTGTTCAACCCGCTCACCGTCGCGCAAAGCCTGGGCGTCGTGCCGATCGCCAGCGCCGGAATTTCGACCATTCGCGCCGATTTCACCGCGTTTTTCGGCGTGGCCGGGGTCGCGATGCTGTGGGGCGCGTGGCGCCGCAACGCCGACCTGTTGCTGGTGCCGATGCTGTTGTTCGGCGTGTCGTTTGCGGCGCGCGCGTTCGACCTGTTGGCCACCGGGCCTTACCCCGGCTGGCCGGTGCCGATGTCGGTCGAGCTGGTCGAATTCGTACTGCTGCTCGCGGGCTGGCGTTTCCTGCCGCACCACCGCATTGCCGAACTGACCGAAGGCCTGTGAAGAGCTGATAAGCGGACGCACCGCGCGAGCCCAAAAAGCCCTCCCCCTCAGGGGGAGGGTTGGGTGGGGGTGTGCGGCGCTGCGGATGTTGCGTACCAATCGGCCGTCGGACACCCCTCCCCAACCCCTCCCCTGAGGGGCGGGGCTATGTTGCATTGCGGGGCTGAAGTTGTGCGACCCGAACTGATGCCGATTTAAGCGGACCGCTTCGATTGGCCCGTCCAGCGCAGGACCACGCGCTGGGCGGGCCGCTCGATCCAGCGGTGCGACGCAAAACCCGCCGCGATCGCCACGACGACGAACACGATCAAAGCCACCGGCTCGCGAAACACATTCCGCGTGTGCCACGTCGCATCGACCACCAGCACGATCGCCAGTTGCAACGGGAAATGCCAAAGATAGATGCCGTAAGACGCATCGCCGAGCTTGCGCCCCAGCCGCAGCCGGTCCTTTGGATCGCTCAGGTCGATCGCCAGCGCCACGCACAGCGCCGCAAACGTGCCCAGCAAAATCGCGGCGTCATGCCCATGAACCTTGACCCCCGAAACCCACCACGCGCCGACACCCAGCACCGGCGCCAGCACGATCAGCCGCGGCACAGTCAACCACCCCCGCAAAGCCGCGCCATACATCGCCGCCCCCGCAAAGAAATACCCGACGCAATTGACCACCGGAATCAGCTTCGCCGCCAAAGCCTCCGGCGGCGCGTTCGCCGGCAGATAATTGGCAAACACCAGCACAAACATCGCACCCGCCACCGGCAAAGCCAGCCCCAGCGGCACTCGCCGCAACACCGGCAACAACAGCCAGAACGCCAGATACGCAACCATCTCCGTCGACAACGACCATGTCGGCCCATTGTAAGACTGGTTGTCCTGAATGCCCCAATACTGCGCCATCGCCAGATTGAGCACAAAATGCCGCACATCCTGGTGATGATAGATAAACGCCGTACCATGCGCCGCGAAATACACGCCCTGCATCACCGCAACGATCACCAGCGTCAGCAAATGCAGCGGCCACAACCGCGCGACCCGCGCCACCCAGAACCGCCAGCGCCCGCCCTTTTCGGCGAGATAGACATGCGCGAAGACATATCCGGACACGGCCCAGAAGTATTCGACCGCCACATGGCCGTAATCATACAGCCATGAAATCTGCGGGTAAAATGGCGAAATCGACCGACGAACGTGGAATTCGTACGCGACCGGGGGGACGAAGAAATGCTGGTAATGCCAGAAGAGGACTGCGCACGCGGCTAGCAGGCGGGAGAAATCCAGCGCGTTGAAGTGGCGTTTTGGGAGGCGGAGTTTGGCCATTAAAGGGCCTCCGGCGGCAAAGGGCTATTGCCCTTTGATCCCGTTACCGTCTTGAACTGCGCGCAATCTATGCGTCGCGTCCCGCCGCGCAGCGGCTTTAATACAGCCGCTATGCGGCGGGGCGCAACGGCATCGGCAACACACAAAGCAAGACGGTAACGGGATGCAAGGGTGTTAACCCTTGCCCGCCGGAGGCCCTCAATCGGAACCATCCTAACCCCACCAGCCCGAAGCCAGCCCCAGTACATAAACCCCAACACCCGCGGCCGCAGCAGCGACGTGCGTAGCCAATGTGCCAAACCACCCGCGCCCCTGCGAACCCTTGCGCTTGTCCCACATCAAAGGAATCTCGGGCAAAGGCGGCGCTTCCGGAGCACCACCTTTCGCCGGGAAGCGGTCTTCGATACGGCGGATCAACTCAGGGATGCGCAACAACGTAGCACCGTCTTCGCGCAGGCGTTCGGCGATTGCCGCCTCAGGGCCCAGTTCGTCGCGGATCCAGTTGCGCACGAAGGGGGCGGCGGTGTCCCACATGTTGATGGCGGGATCGAGCTGCGTGGCGATGCCTTCGACCATGACCATGGTTTTTTGCAGCAGGAGGAGGTGCGGCTGGGTGGCCATGTCGAAATCGCGGGTGATGGCGAACAGGCTGTCGAGCATCTGGCCGACGGAGAGTTCGCTGACGGGCTTGCCGCGCATGGGTTCGCCGACGGTGCGCAGGGCGGTCGCGAATTCTTCGACGGAGTGGTGGCTGGGGACGTATTGGGCTTCGAAGTGGATTTCGGCGACGCGGCGGTAGTTGCCGGTGGTGAGGCCGTAGAGGATTTCGGCGAGCCATTGGCGGGCGCGGCGGTCGATGCGGCCCATGATGCCGAAATCGATGGCGACGATGGTGGCGTCGGGGGCGACGAACAGGTTGCCCTGGTGCATGTCGGCGTGGAAATATCCGCCGCTGATCGCCTGGGTGAGGAACGCCAGGACGAGGCGGTGGGCCAGTTCCTTGCGATCGTGGCCGGCGGCGTCGAGGGCTGCGGTGTCGCTGATCTTTGCGCCTTCGACCCAGTCGAGTGTCATCACGCGGCCGTTGGTGCGGTCCCAGTCGATCGCGGGGACGCGGTATCCGGGGAAGGCGTGCATGACTTCGGCGAGTTCGGATGCGGAGGCGGCTTCGCGGCGGAAGTCGAGTTCGCGCATGGTCCAGCGGCGGAAGTTGGCGATGACCATGCGCGGGCGCAGGCGCTTGGCTTCGGGGTCGAGGCCTTCGAGGTGGGCGGCGGCCCATTCGTAGGTTGCGATATCGCGGGCGAATTTTTCGCGCACGCCGGGGCGCAGGACTTTGACGGCGACATCGCGGCCATCGATGGTGGTGGCGCGGTGCACCTGGGCGATGGAGGCGGCGCCGATCGGTTCGGGATCGAATGTGGCGAACAGGTTTTCGAGCGGCTGTTCGAAGCTGGATTCGATTTCGTGGCGGATTGCGGCGAAGTCGACCGGGGGCAATTGGTCCTGTAGACTCAGCAGGTTGCGTGCGGCGACATCGCCGACGATGTCGGGGCGGGTGGCCAGGGTCTGGCCTAGTTTGATCGCGGCCGGGCCGATTGCGCGGAAGGCGCCGGCGTAATCAGGCTGGTCGGGTTGGCGCGTGCCGAACCGCGCGATGCGGCACAGGCGGCGCACGGCGGCGGGAGTGTTGCGGTCGCGCTCGATCCCGCGCAGCGCGCCGTGGCGGGCAAGGATCCGGCCCCAGCCCAGCAGGCGGCGGATATGAACCAGGTTGGACATTGTCACGGGAAGGGGCTTTAAACCTTCCAGCCTGAATGGATCGCGACGAGGCCGCCCAGGATCGGCTCGACTTTCACGCGGACGAATCCGGCGTCGCGGATCATGCCGGCAAAGGCGGGCATCGTGGGAAAGCGGCGGATCGATTCGATCAGGTAGCGGTACGAATCGGCGTCGTCGGCGATCAATTTGCCGATCTGCGGCACGACTTTGTGTGAGTAGGCATCATAGACCTGCGCAAATCCGGGCCATTGCGTGGTCGAGAATTCCAGGCAGAAAAAGCGGCCGCCGAATTTCAGGACGCGGTGTGCTTCGGCCAAGGCGCGGTCGATATGCGTGACATTGCGGATGCCGAATGCAATTGTGTAGGCGTCGAACTGGCGATCGCCGAAACTGAGCGTTTCGGCATTCTGGCACGACCAGTCGAGGCCTGCGATTCCGCGCTTTTCGGCGCGTTCCATGCCGACATTCAGCATGTCCTGGTTGATATCGGACACGGTGACATGCGCGTCGCGTTTGGCCATGCGGAATGCGATGTCGCCGGTGCCGCCGGCCATGTCGAGGATTTCTTCGCCGGGTTGCGGGCGGACGCGCGCGACGAAGCGGTCTTTCCACAGGCGGTGCATCCCGCCCGACATTGCGTCGTTCATCACGTCATAGCGTTTGGCGACATTGGAAAAAATCGCGCCCACGCGCGCGACTTTGTCTTCGGCGGGGATGTCGTCGTATCCGAATGAGGCGGTTTCGGTTTGCGCGTCGCTGGTTGTCATCCACGGGCTTTAGTATTTGTTTCGAAATTCGCCAATCAGCGAATTTGGGTTAAGAGCGCGGCTTCTCATTCATGGAAATCCGATGCCCGAACTGCCCGAAGTCGAAACCACTGTCCGGGGCCTTGCGACCGTGCTCGCGGGCGACCGGTTGACTCGCGTTGCCGTCAATCGCCCCGATCTGCGTCGGCCGTTTCCGGTAGATCTGGTCCAGGCGATGACTGGCGCCCGAGTCGATTCGCTGGGGAGGCGCGCGAAATATGGGCTGATCGACACCGATCGCGGGCAGACAATGGTTTTTCACCTGGGGATGTCGGGCAGGTGGCGAATCGATCCTGGTGAAATCGGCAAACACGATCATCTGATTCTCGAAACCGCCAGGGGTCATGTGCTGGCGTTGAACGATGCGCGGCGATTTGGGTCGGTCGATCTGGTCGATACGGCGCTTCTGGGTGCTTGGCCGCAGTTTGCGGCGCTGGGCCCGGAGCCGCTGGGCCCGGATTTGACCGTCGGGCATCTGGCGCGGGCGTTCGAATCGCGGATTGCGGCGGTCAAATTGCTGCTGCTCGACCAGCGGATCGTGGCGGGGCTGGGCAATATCTATGTGTGCGAGGCACTGCACCGGGCGCGAATCGATCCGGCGCGCGCGGCGGGCATGGTATCGCGCGCGGCCCTGACGCGGCTGGTGCCCGAAATCCGCGCGGTGCTGACCGAAGCGATCGAGGCGGGCGGGTCGACTTTGCGCGATTATGCGCGGCCCGATGGCGAACTGGGCTATTTCGCGAAAGACTGGCGCGTTTACGGGCGCGAAGGCGAGCCGTGCCAGTGCGGCGGGACGGTCCAGCGCATTGTGCAGGGCGGCCGGTCGACGTTTTTCTGCCCGCGCTGCCAGAAGTAAATCCTCCCCCGTCTGGAGAGGGCGCACGAAAAAGGGGGGCAGGTTTCCCTGCCCCCCCTTCTGCGTCTTGGTCTCAGCTTGCTACTTAGAGCTTGCCGCTCTGAGCGCTGCTCATCTGACCGGAAACGTAGTTGAACGTGGCCGAGAGCGAGTTGCCCAGCGAACCCATTGCAGTGATAGCAGCGACGGCGATCAGAGCGGCGATCAGGCCGTACTCGATTGCGGTTGCGCCGGCTTCGTCTTTGAGAATGCGGTTGATCAGTTTCATGGTTATTCCCCTAAAGATGCCGCTCGTGTCCCCGGAGTGGCAAGACCGTTTCTAGGCAAAAGTCGTAAAGCACCCGTTAAAGCCGGGGCCGTGAATCGCGATTTTGGCCAGTCTTTCGGCGCGAAGAATGGTTATCGCGGTGGAATCTGGCCGATCGGTGTCCCGAAGCTGGACGACTGCCCCCATGCGACCATTCTGCAGGCATGCCCCCGCATGGCGAACGAATCGGTTCGGGCGAAATACGGGGAAGTGCGTGTCTGCAATCGATTGAAGCCTGCCGGTGGATCGCCATTGTCAGCGCAGCAACGAAAAAGGGGGCAGGTTTCCCTGCCCCCCCTTTCTGCGTTCACGTCTCAGCCTGGTACTTAGAGCTTGCCGCTCTGAGCACTGGTCACCTGACCGGAAACATAGTTGAACGTGGCCGAGAGCGAATTGCCCAGCGAACCCATCGCGGTGATTGCCGCCACACCGATCAGCGCGGCGATCAGGCCGTACTCGATGGCGGTTGCGCCGGTTTCGTCTCTTAGGATGCGATTGATCAGGTTCATGGGTCGGTCCCCTTTCAGTGGTGTCGGGCTATCGACGGCCCAGCCGTGTGTCTTCGGCGTATCGAGCGCGGGGGCGTGAAACTTCCGTTAACCTATCATCCCGGTGTGCAGGGGGGGTCCCCGCAGCGTCCGGCTGGTCCCCCGCCATCGGGCGCGGCCATGGTGCAGGCCGCGACGGCGCGCATCTGCGATTGCCGGTTCGGTGCTCAATCTCCCATTAGCTATTTTAAGGTAAACATGCGCCCGTGAAGTCGCTGAACAGGGGACGCAATGCGCATAGGGAAAGAGACCGTTGGCAAAAGCGGGGTGCTGAAAAGCGCCCTCGTCATCGTCGTCTTCATTTCCGTGCATGCTGTAGTCACCGCGATGGCGGGCCCCTGGGCAGATGTCATTTCCGCGCCGTTCCAGATCTGCGCCGAACTGCTCGCAGCCTGGTACTGCCTGGTCATGGTGCGCAAGAGCGAGGCGCGCGCGCGGCCGGGTTGGGCTTATCTGATGCTCGCGGTGCTGCTGACCGCATTCGACACGCTGGCCTGCCTGTGGGCGTACCGCGTGGAAAAACTGTCATACGATTACGCCAATTTTTCGGATTTCGTGCTGATTTTTCAGTACATCACCCTGATCTCGGCGATCATCTGGTCGGATGACGAGGCGGCCGGGGCCTATTTCTTCGGATTCGACCTGGCGCTGGCCCTGCTCGCCACGCTGCTCAGCTATATCCTGTTCTTCAATGTCCTGCCGTTCAGCAACGAGGTCGCGCTGCCGGTCCGCATCGACGTGCTGATCCGCACTTACGACATCATCAATCTCGCGCTGGTCGTTGCCGCACTGACCCGCTTGATCGGCCGGTCGTTCAACAGTCGGCGGCACGTTTTCGACAAACGTTTGATCCTGTTCCTGGTGCTGTTTGAAACGATCATCACGATCTATAACCACGTGTTTGCGTCGCTGCCGGGCGCGCAGGATGCGCTGATCGACATACCTTTCCTGGTGCTGTGGGCCCAATCGCGCAAATTGCCGGCGATGGAGGCGCAGAACAACGATCGCACGATCGTCGCGCTGATCGTCGACAGCGTGGGGCCGGCGTTCTTTACCGCGCTCGTGCTCGGGCTGGGCATCGCGGTCAGCCATCAGCGGCTTTGGCTCGGGATCGGGGCGATCCTCATCGCGATCACGCTGTCGGCGCTGCGCGGTGCCCTGATGCAGAGCCGCTATATCCAGGTGCAGGAAGGCCTGAAAGTCGCGCAGGCGCATCTCGAACGGCTGTCCCTGCTCGACGGCCTGACCGGACTTGCCAATCGCCGCCGGTTCGACATCGCGCTGCGATCGCATTTCGAAGTCGCGCAACGATCGGGCGCTCCGCTGTCGCTGCTGATGCTCGACGTCGATCACTTCAAGATGCTCAACGATGCGCAAGGGCACCCGGCGGGCGACCGCTGCCTGATCGAAATCGCGCGGATACTGGCGGGCGGCGTGTCGCGAGAGCCGGACATCGTCGCGCGCTATGGCGGTGAGGAATTCGCGATCCTGCTCCCCGCGACCGACATCGCCGGCGCGCAGCACATCGCCCGCGAACTGGTCGCCGCCGTCCGCGACAGTTGCATCCCCACGCGCACGCCCCTGGGCGAATGCGTGACGATCAGCATCGGCCTGGCCACGATGGATTGGACGCTGATGGCCGGGACCGCAGACACCCTGGTCGAGACCGCGGACGAGGCGCTGTACCGGGCCAAGGCAGAGGGGCGCAATCGGGTCTATCCCGATGTGATGCATTATGAGGTGGTTAGCCCGCGTAGGAATACGGGCTGATAAGGTGCCTCCGGCGGGCATTTAAGGGCCTCCGGCGGGCGCTTAAGGGCCTCCGGCGGGCAAGGGCGATCGCCCTTGCATCCCGTTACCGTCCGCGTTGGTATGTCGGTTCGGCGGAACATCCTGCCGCTGCGTCGGGAGACAATGACACCGCTGCGCGGGGCGCAAACGCATAGCCAGCACGCAGTTCAAGAAGGTAACGGGTCCCTAGGGCAATGGCCCTAGGCCGCCGGAGGCCTTGAACAAACATCAAGCCCGGCAATAAGCGACCACGACCGCAACCACCTCTGCGCGGCGTTTCGCGGCCGCCGCTGCGCTCGTCATGTCCATGTCGAAAATCGTCCCGAACGTATAGCGATTGCCGACGTAGTGAAACGCGAGTGCGCTGAGCGTCTGGTGGAGATCCGCGGGTTCGATCCCGGGACGAAACGCGCCGGCCGCGACGCCTCGGTCGATCAGCGCCCGGGTGCGCGGCATCACGTGTTCGTTGCGCGCTTCGCCGATCGCGCCGATGTGCGGCCCGTGGCGCATATTTTCGTCCATCACCAGACGCACCAGTTCCGGGTGGTCGAAATGATAGTCGAACGTCAGCACCGCCAGCCGCTCGAGCGCCGCCATCGGCGCCATGTCCGCCAGCCCGGCATCGAGTTCGGCCAGGCGGATGCCGCGATAGGCCTCGGTCAATACCGCGCGGTAGAGCCCGTCCTTGCTGCCGAAATGGTAGTAGATCATGCGCTTGGATGTCGCCGTCGCCGCGGCGATTTCGTCGACGCGGGCGCCGGCATAGCCTTTGTCGGCGAAGTGCGCAGTGGCGATCGCGATGATCGCGTGCCGGTTGCGTTCTGTGAAATTGGCGGTGTCCATGCGCCGCTATGTGCGGCGCACAGGCTCGGTGGCAACAGCATATTCGCGGGCTCGTCGCTCGAAATTTCCCGGGTCTTGCAACCTTTGGGCATTAAGCGCATTAGGTGTGTACTAAATGGTACACAGGACGTTGGCGCGCGCCGGCGAAGGAATAGGCATGGACATCAATCGTCGCGTCGCTTTGGGCAGCGGCCTCGCCGGCCTTTCGGTGGCGGCGCTCTATCCGTCGGTCACGGCGGCACGGCCGAGCGCGGCCCAGCCCGCCGGAAAGCCGGGCTATCGCCCGCTGCGCGTCAAAGGCCTGACGATCGGCGAGGGCCGGCCCAAGCTGATCGTGTCGATCGCCGAGCCAACCGTCGCGCGGGCGCTCGATCATGCCCGCCAGCTCGCGGCGATGCCCGCAATCGACATGATCGAATATCGCATCGATCACCTGACCGATCACGGTGACCCCGAAGCGGTTGCGGCCTCGGTCGCGGCGATCGGCGCGGTTTGCGGCGGCAAGCCGCTGCTACTGACATTTCGCACCAGGGCCGAAGGCGGTGAGGCGACGATCGCGCCCGATGCCTATGCGCGGCTTTATGCCGCGGCGCTGCGCCATGGCGGCGCGGACCTGATCGACCTGCAACACGCGCTGTGCGCCGCGCTGCCGGTCGCCGCCGTATTGCGCCAGGCGCAGGCCGCCGGTGTCCCGGTGATCATGTCGTATCACAATTTCCAGATGACCCCGCCGAGAGGCGAGATGGTCGCAAAGCTGCGCGCGATGCAGGCGCTGGGCGCCGCGATCCCCAAGATCGCGGTCATGCCGCACGATGCGGGCGATACGCTGCGGCTGTTGGCAGCGACGTGGGACATGCACGAGCATTATGCTGACCGGCCGATCCTGACGATGGCGATGGGCGCGGTGGGCGCGGTCAGCCGGGTGGCGGGCGAAACGTTCGGTTCGGCGCTGACTTTCGGCGCGGTGGGCAGTGCATCGGCGCCGGGGCAATTGCCGAGCACGGTGTTGCGGCCGATGCTCGATGCGCTGGCCCAGGGCTGACAGTACCAGTAATGGCTCGTGGCAAATCATACGGCCTGGTCGCTCTGGCGGCCGCGGTGTGCGGCCTGGCGGCGATCACGCCAGCCTTGCGGGCCGAGCCTGCGCCGGTTGCTGCCACGACTGATGCGGCAACGATCGCGCGCGGCGAATACCTGACCCGCGCGGCCGATTGCGAAGTCTGCCACACCGGCCCAGGCGCGCGGCCGTATTCCGGCGGCCTGCCGATGCGCACGCCATTCGGCACGATCTGGTCATCGAACCTGACGCCTGATGCGCAGACCGGCATTGGCACCTGGACCGCGGCGCAATTTTCGCGCGCGGTGCGCCGGGGCATTCGCGCCGATGGCCAGCACCTGTACCCGGCGATGCCCTATACCTCGTATGTGCAGTTGACCGACGCGGATGTCGTCGCGATCTACGCCTATCTGCACAGCCTGGCCCCGGTGCGTCACGCGGTGCGGCAGGACGGCATGGGCTTTCCGTATAACCAGCGGGTCGCGCTGGCGGGATGGAACGCGATCAATTTCGACCCCGCGCCATTCCGCGCCGACCCGGCGCAAAGTGCGGTGTGGAACCGCGGCAAATATGTCGCCGTGGCGCTGGGGCACTGCCAGGAATGCCACACCCCGCGCAACCTGGCGATGGGCCTGGGCCATGCGGCGTATGCGGGCGCAACGGTCGACGGCTGGCAGGCGTATAACATCACGTCCAGCCCGTCCGCAGGTATCGGCACATGGAGCGAGCCCGATCTGGAGCGCTACCTTTCCACCGGCGCGCTGGCGGGGAAGGCGACGGCGGCGGGCGGCATGGCGGATGTCATCGGCCATTCGCTGCGCTACCTGACGCCCGCCGATCTCACGGCGCTGGCGACGTATGTCAAATCGATCCCGCCGCAGGGTGCGGACGGGACCAGCCGCTTTGCATTCGGTGCGCCGCATGATGTCGCCGCGATCGTGCGCGATCCGGCGCAGACCCACCCGTCCGAAGGCGCGCAACTCTACGCCGGCAATTGCGCGAGTTGCCACGGGCGCGCGGGAGCAGGCGGGGGCAATTCGTATTACCCAAGCCTGTTCCATAACAGCGCGACCGGCGCCACTGCGCCGAACAACCTCGTCCAGGTAATCCTGAACGGTGTCCACCGCACCGGGAATCAGGGCCAGGCCATCGCCATGCCTGCCTTCGCGTCACAACTCGACGACGCACAGGCCGCGGCGCTCGCCAACTATTTGATCGACACCTACGGGCGCGGGGCGGGCAAAGTCGGGGCCGGCTTTGTCGCGTCCGAACGGTCAGGCGCGGTTGCCGTCATCCCCGGCTGGCTGCTGATCGGCGCACCGGTTCTGCTGGTCTTGCTGGCGCTCGTTTTTATAATCTGGCGACGTCGTTCGCTGAAGCGGAGTTCCGACAATGCGTGATATCGCTCTGAAAAGCCTGGCTGCTGCCCTGCTGCTTGCCCCTTTCGCTGCCAATGCCGCCCCGCTTCAGCCCGGCGAATTGTCCGATCCCGTCGCCATGGCCGCCCTGAAAGGCGCCGAAATGCACGCCGAGGCCGTCGGCGCGCATGTCTGCATCGCGGTGCTCGACAACGGCGGCACGCTGAAAGCGTTTCACCGGATGGAGGGCGCAGCGCCCGGCTGCGTCGATTCGGCAATCGCCAAGGCGCGCGCAGCCGCGCTATATCGCATCCCGACGCTGACCTTCATGACCCGCGCTAACGCTGGCGAGCCTGCATTGTTGGCGCTGCCGGGCATGGTCCCGCTGGGCGGCGGCGTGCCGGCGAAATCGGCGGCGGGCGTGTGGCTCGGCGCGGTGGGCGCGGCAGGATCGACCAATCCGAACGAAGTGCAGATCGCCCAGGCCGGCGCCGATGCGATGGTCGCCGCGGCAAAATGACCCACGCGGACTTGTCGAGACGCGGCGTTCTGGTCGCCGGCGCGGCGGCAAGCGTGCTGCCCCTGGCGCTGGCCGCGTGCCATTCGGCCGGCTCCGACACGCACAATGGAACCACACTGGCCACGCCGCCCGTCGCGTTCCTGACGCTCGCCCAGACCGCGACCAATGGCCTGCCGGTCGATGCCGCGCTGGCGGCGAGCCTCTATGCCGACCTGTCCGCGCATCACCCGGGGCTCGACACGCACCTTGCCGAATTGACCGCAGCGCTGCGCGCGCTCGATGGCAATGCCGATACGCTGAAAACCCGGCCCGAACTCGCGGCGATTTTCGCCGATCTTCTCAGCGGCCTGTATCTCGGCATCACCGGGCCGCTCGCGGCGCGGCGCTGCATCGCGTTCGAAAGCATCGAAAGCTACGCCCTGGTCGCCGGCCCGCTCTCGCCCCCGTCGTATGCGGGTGGCGCGCCGGGTAGCTGGGCCACCGCGGCGCCCGCGCTTGCTCCCCTGCCGAAAGCCAAATGATGGCCGACACCAAAACCCTTTCCGCCGACGTGGTGGTGATTGGCTCGGGCATTGCCGGCGGCCTCGCCGCGCGGCGGCTCGCAGCCGACGGCATCGACGTGCTGATCCTCGAGGCCGGGCCCGAACTCAATCGCGGCGAGATCGTCGAACGGTTCCGCAATTCGGCCTACAAGGGCGACTTCATGGATGCCTATCCGGCCGCGCCCTGGGCCCCCCAGCCGAAATTCCAGCCCAAGGACAACAACTACCTGATCCAGATGGGCCCCGACCCTTACCGCGGCATGTACCTTCGCGGCACCGGCGGCACGACCTGGCATTGGGCAGGGCAGGCGTTCCGCCTGATGCCCAACGATTTCCGCCTGCGCTCGCTGTACGATCAGGGACGCGACTGGCCAATCAGCTACGACGACCTCGAACCGTTCTACACCGAGGCCGAATACGAGATCGGCGTATCAGGCGACGAAGACCTGGGCTCGCCGCGATCGCGCCCATACCCGATGCCGCCGGTCGCGCTGTCGGCAGAACTGGAAACGATCCGCACCACAATGGGATCAGGCCGCTATCGCCTGTCGATCGGGCCCCAGGCACGCAACAGCGTCGCCTATGCCGGGCGCGCGGCGTGTTGCGGCAACAACAACTGCATGCCGATCTGCCCGGTCGACGCGCAATATCACGGCGGCATCAGCGTGGAACGCGCCCGCGCGGCCGGCGCCCGCGTGCTGGCCAATGCGGTCGTCTACCGCCTGGAAACCGACGCGCGCGGCAATATCGTCGCGGCCCATTTCCTCGATCCCGACAAAGTCTCGCACCGCGTCACCGGCAAAATCTTCGCCCTGTGCGCCAACGGCATGGAAAGCCCACGCCTGCTGCTCAATTCCGCAGACGCGCAAAACCCCGGCGGCGTCGCAAACCGGTCCGACATGGTCGGCCGCAACCTGATGGATCACCCCGGATCCTCGGTCGAATTCTTCGCCAAAGACCCGACCTGGTTCGGCCGCGGCCCGATGCGCCCGGCAAGCATGAACGACTTCCGCGACGGCGCCTATCGCCGCGACCACGCCGCGATGCGCATCGACATGGCCTGCACCAATCCCGTGCGCACGCTGACCGAACGCCTGGTCGCCAAAGGCGTATACGGCGACGCCCTGAACCAACAAATCCGCGACCAGGCGGCGCATTACGTACTGCTGAAAAGCCTGTTCGAAATGCTGCCCGATCCCGAAAACCGGATCACCCTGTCAAAGACCGCGAAAGACGCCTGGGGCATCCCGCGCATGGAAGTCCACTACCGCTTCCCCGAATACGTCAACCGCGCCTACGACGCCTGCCTGACCGATTTCGCCGCCGTCGCGGAAAAACTCGGCGGCACCGGCATCACGTACAGCAAGCGCGGCGTCTACGACAACAACCAGCACATCACCGGCACCATGGTCATGGGCGCCGACCCGGCGACATCGGTGGTCTCCGCTGAATGTCGAGCGCACGATCACGCCAACCTCTACATCGGCGGCACCGGCGTGATGCCAAGCTGCGCTACGGTGAACTCGACGCTGACGGGCACCGCGCTGGCGCTGAAGATGGCGTCGCATATCCGTTTGGCGCTGGGGTGACTTTTTGTTCAGGGCCTCCGGCGGCCTAGGGCCATTGCCCTAGGAACCCGTTACCGTCTTGAACTGCGCGCTGACTATGCATCTGCACCCTGCCGCGCAGCGAACAAATCGTCTCCCGACGCAACGGCGGGATATTCCGCCGAACCGACACACCGACGCGGACGGTAACGGGATGCAAGGGCCCTCGGCCCTTGCCCGCCGGAGGCACCTCTAGACCTTCGCGCAAGGGCCCGATGTCGCGCGGGAAAACAGAATCAGCGGGTTGGTGAGAACCACCCCGCGCCAGATCATGCCCGACGTAAAGACCTGCGCGATGTTGTACCCGGCGCGGCAGGCGGCAGGGCCGGGGTCCTGCTTCACATCCGCCGGTAGCCAGGTCCATGCGGCAAGTACGAGATCGGGCCTGGTCGCCAGCAACTGGCCCCATTCCGCCGGCGCCGGCAAGGCATGCCACGGCTCGCTCGACGCCCAATCGACGAATTGCGGCTTGGGCGTGCCGTCATGGTAATTGGCAAACACATTGCGCGGCAACCACGGCTGCGTCTCGAAACTCTGCATTCCGTACGCCGCAATCCGCCCCTGCGGATGGTCCTTGCGCCAGGCCATGATCGCCTCCGCCGCCGGTTTGCCCGAGGAATAGCTGCCATAAATATCTTCGATCCCGCTATGCAGCGTCTGCACCCCCTGCATCACGAAAAGCAGCGATAGCGCCACGACAAGCACGCGGCGCGCCTGCGCATCACCCGGATCCGCCACCGGATTGCCCCAGTTGATCCACAGCACAAACACGACCAGCGCAAAAAACACCCCCGCATGCCAAGGCTCCGAATAAACCAGCCCGGCAAACACCACCGGCGCCCCCAGCAAAGCCAGCGAAACCGCCCGATAGCGCCCCGTCAGCGCCAACCGAACGATCTGCCCGACCAGCAGGACCGACAGCAGGATCCCCAACCCGGTCTCCGCCCCGCCAGGAACCAGGCCACGCCACACCAGGCCCCGATCAAACAGCGCATTGGCCATAAACAACAACGTCGCAGCCACATGATTCTGCGGCAAAGTCTGCGCCAGGAACCCGTTGTCGGCAGGCTGCCACACAGTCCAGAGCGCAAACACCCCGCACCCTCCGGCAACCGCCAGCGCCACCAACCCCCGCGCCCAAAACACCCGGCGCACCACAATCAGCCGCACAAGCAATTCCACGCCCAGCACAGCCGCCGCCAAAAAGCTGAATATATTCACATTGGCCAACAATCCAACAACCAGCGCATACCGCAAAGGCCGCTCAGCCCGCCGCGAAAACAACGCCGCCGCCGCCGGAACCAAAACCAGATCCAGGCAATAACTCCGCGCAATCACACTAAACTGATACCCAAAGAAATACCCAGCCAGCACCCCAACCCGCAACGCCAACGGAAACGGCGCCCGCCACAAAACAATCGCAGCCCCACCAACCGCACACCCCGCCGAAACCACCCAGATCGCCCCAAACGGCAACCCAGCCCGCACCACGACCCACAAAATCATATGCCAAAGCGCAGGCGTCCCCTCATACCGCGCATAATGCCCAACCAGCATGCCAAAGCCGTTGTCGCGGGCCAGCACCCAAGCCTGCATCTCATCGAACCAGGCCTCGTGGTGCAGCGCGACGAATATGACCCACGCGGCATAGGCAAGCAGTGTCAAGGTCTGCACCACGGCATGCCGTGGACCACTACCACCCTCCGGACGAGCGCCGATCCAATCCCAACCCACGCAAAATCCTCGACTTAGTGAGCGATAAAACATGAACGAAATTAGCTAACTACGAATTAACCGGGGGAGGAATCTGCGCGGAATACAGGAGGTGCCACAGTCTCAATTACTTTCAAAGTATTGGGTTTCAACGTCGGGAATGTGATTGGAAATCCTTTGCCAAATCGTCAGTCAATTACCAGTTGGCCAATCTGAATGGCGACTTCGCCTTGGAGAGAGCCACAAGTCCGGTCATATTTCTATTTATAGGCCTTCCGATATTCTGGCTTGTAAATCTGGCCCAACCCTTTTGAACCCAAGCAATCGCGCGACCGTGCGAATGAGTTCAGCGTCATCACCGCCAGCGTTGTCATTTCTGGCGATCTCAAGCGCAGCCCTTATTTCCAAGAGGGAAATGTTTGCTGCCTTAATCGTTGCGCCCGTTTCCGCCGATCTTTCGCGAACGGGAGGGCCGTTAGCCTGCGTGCGGGTGAACCAAAAATTTCCGTCAGAAACGAATTCACTATTCCGTGACTGTGCGCGGACCAGCGCGGTTTTAGTGACTGCTAATATCCGAGAGCCCGCCTTTTCTTTGCCAAAGCAACTAGCCATGCGCCTCGCGATTTCCTCAACATGGATGGGCCCTTCGGCATCCACGATTTTTCCGACTAGCTCCGCGAGTGTCGATATCGCCACTTCATGCGGTTCATACGGACTTCTGATTGGAAAAATCGCCCGTTTGTATGGCGGCATTTCGCGTTCAATCACTGCCGGAAGCTCAAAAACGATGGGATTGTTATCGGAGGGCGCAGACACAGGGCGATGTTGATTAGCGCCCTTGACGATTATCCCGTTTTCCGCACGGGCGCGCGCCTCAAACAGAACTGTGCGCAGCCGTTCGATTTCGAACCGCCGATTGTAGAACCAATCTGTGCTCCAAATTCGATGGAAGTGCCATCCGAGGTGTTCCAACACTTCTTGCCGAAGCCTGTCGCGTTCCCTTGCCCAGAGCGCGCTATGATATGTTGCGCCATCACACTCGACCGCCAGAATGTAAGTGCCAGGCTTGTCGGGATGCCGGATGCCGAGATCGAGGCGAAAGCCAGCAGAACCGACCTGTGGATCGGCGAGGAATGTGGATCGGCGTGCAAAAGGAGCCCCCTTAGCGGGGTGATCGGCGTCCAATAGGTATCCATCATTTCGATAGTTTAGGCTGCTGGCTGGTTTTCCAGGTGGCG
>Ga0302311_10000241_pt1 | contig 69869 bp, 57 predicted proteins | sample III_Palsa_N1_3_FD_200449 | JGI IMG/M metagenome (GOLD analysis project Ga0302311, IMG submission 200449) | Peat permafrost microbial communities from Stordalen Mire near Abisko, Sweden - III_Palsa_N1_3 | ecosystem: Environmental > Terrestrial > Soil > Palsa > Peat permafrost | place: Sweden... | reverse complement strand
TGAACGGTGTTTTGTGGATCCTGCGCTCTGGCGCCTGGTGGCAGGACTTGCCGGAGCGTTACGGCAAGTGGAAGACCGTCCATAAACGCTTCACCCGCTGGGCGAAGGCGGGGGTGTGGGAGAAGATCTTCGCGTCGCTGACGGGCGATCCGGACAACCAATATCTGATGCTCGATAGCACGCTCGTCCGGGTCCACCAGCAGGCTGCCACCGGAAAAGGGGGGGGCCAGGATCAGGCTATGGGGCGTTCCCGAGGAGGATTGACGACGAAGATCCACACCGTCGCCGATACCCAAGGCCGCCCCGTCCGCTTCATTCTGACAGCCGGTCAGGCCGCCGACATCAAAAGCGCTTCCGACCTGCTCTCCGGCCTGACCACAGGTGGCGTCGCCGATAAAGCCTACGACAGCAACGAGTTACGCGAACTCATCGATCAGGCCGGCGCCGAGGCCGTCATCCCGTCCAACCGATCGCGGAAAATCCTCATTCCCCACGATGCCGTTGCCTACAAGCTGTGCAACCGCATCGAGCGCTTCTTCAACAAGCTCAAGCATTTCAGGCGTATCGCCACCAGATACGACCGCAGAGCCATCTACTTCCTTGCGGCCCTACACCTCGCCAGCGCCATGATCTGGATGCGGTGAATGTCGATTCGTCCTAGTGGCCGTTCGTAGAGGCGGCGGGCAGAGAGGATGTCGTGCTCGCGCGGGCTCAAATGGGTCATAGCCTGGCGCAACAGGCTGCGTCGGCAGTCCAACTCCTGCCGCTCGGCCAGCACGGTCTCCTGGTCAGGCGCGGTGTCTACCAGCCAATCCTGCCATTCGCCGTCGCCCTCGGCTGTTACCGGGGCGTTCAGCGACTGATCCGGGCCGGAGAGGCGTCGGTTCATGGTGACGACATCGCTCGCCGAGACATCCAGTTCGGCCACGATCGTTGCGACGATCTCGGGCGCGAGGTCGCCATCCTCAATCGCCTGCAGCCTGCGCTTCGTCTTGCGCAGCTTGAAAAACAGTCGGCGGTGATGCGGGGTCGTGCAAACACGAACCATCGACTGGGACTTGAGGATATATTCCAGCATTGCCGCTCGGATCCACCAGAGCGCATAGGTCGAAAGCCGAACGCCCCGCGCGGGATCGAACCGCTTGACCGCCTGCATCATGCCGACATTGCCCTCGGCGATGAGCTCTGCCAGTGGCAGGCCATAGCCGCGGAAGCCGTTGGCGACTTTGACGATCAGGCCCAAATGGCTCGTCACCAGTTGGTCGGCGGCGGTCTGGTCGCGGGCCTGAATCCAGCGACGGGCGAGCGCGATTTCCTCATCTGGCGCCAGGATCTTGTAGTGGCGGATTTCCTGCAAATACTGACTGAGGTTGTTCGGGGCGGATCCGGTGACAGGGGCCAAGCGCGTCGCCATCGTCTGCCATCCTTCCGTCTCGGGGGTGGTTCGGTCATCGCAATCTGGAGCAGCCGGGGCTGTTTCGATTGTTGGATGCGGGCGCGACTTGTCAGAAATTACCGCGGCGACATCGGGGCCGTTCGATTTGGTGCAATGACCCTCGACCATCGGTGAGCGAGTCCGGCCGGCCGATGGTGCACCGTTCCGGCTGGCGCTCGGAGGCCGACTGGATCCCGGCCCGTTTTCCTGGACCGTTGCTGCCGCGGCGCCATCATCCTTAGGGCGAGCAGTTCGGCACTCCATTGCAGCGGCGAACGCTGCAGCCGGTCCCGCTGCCTTAACACCATTTCACAGCCATTCACTCGCCGCGCCCGACCGCAAAGGCGATGCTGATCCCACCGGAAAAGCGCGTCGGCGCGGCGGCGGAGACGGTAGAGCGCGGTCAGACGGAGGCCACTATCATGCAAAGAGGAGTGACAATTTCCGAGCGGCCCATCGCTGCTGAAGCTGTCCGCCTGCAGCACGCCAGCCAAGGGGCGCCTCGCACTTTCGAAAGACCGACGGCCGACGGTTCGGGCGGCAGCCTCATCGTCGCCGTCGACACAAGAGGCAAACTTCATCTCTCTATGCCGCGCGGACCCGATCGATCCCGTCAGTCAGGTGTCTGGTCGCCGCCGTCCGCCCACGGCGCCGTCGAGAGATGCTTGACCAGAAACTCGATCAAGGCGGTTACCCGCGGCGGGCGCATGCCGCCGGGCGGCGTCACGATGTTGAGCGCGATCAGCGGGAGCGACCAATCCTCCATCACGGTTTCGAGCCGTCCCGCCGCCAGATCCTGCCAGGTGATGAAATCCGGCTGGATCGCCAGACCCAGCCCGGCCAGCACGGTCGCGGTCAGCGCATCGGCGTTGTTCGCACGCAGCGGGCCGGTCGGTGCCACCGTGGCTTCCTCACCGGACGGATGCAGGAAATGCCAGCGATTGCGCGTCGGCAGATAGGCGTAGCCGAGGCAGACATGTCGCTCCAGCTCGCTCGGGTGGGTCGGTCGGCCGCGGCGGTCGAGGTAACCGGGGGATCCGACCAGCCGGCGCTGAACCTGGCATAGGCGGCGCGCCTTCAGCGTCGAATCCGCCAGCGACGCGATGCGGAGCGCCAGGTCGAAGCCGCCGTCGATCAGGTCGACCATCGCGTCGCTCAGATGCAGATCGACCGACACGTCCGGGTAGGCCTCGAAGAACGTCGGCAGGATCGGGGCGACGTGGTCGATGCCGAACGACATGGGGGCGGCGAACCGGACCAACCCGCGCGGCGTCGCCAATTGGGCGATGGCATCCTGCTCGGCCGCGACCCCGGCGGCGAAGATCCGCTCGGCATTGACGGCGGCACCCCGCCCGGCCTCGGTCAGAGATAGGCGCCGGGTCGTGCGGTGGAACAGGGGTGCCCCGATGCGCTGTTCCAGGCGGGTCACCGCCTTGGATACGGTCGCCTTGGAAAACCCCAGCTCGGCGGCGGCACGTCCGAAGGATTGCCGCTCCGCCACCTTCGCGAAAATGGCCCAGGCCTCGAAATCCGGCAGGTTCGACATGTTAAAATCCAGAAACTAAGAGTTTCGATTGTTTCTATTTTTGTAGGTCCACTCAAGCCCTATTTTCAGCGGGTGAGTTCATCCAAGGGGCACACGACGCCCCGGAACGGAGATCCATCATGACCAGCAGCGGCCTCCACCATGTCACCGCGATCAGCGGACCGGCCCGGCAGAATCTCGATTTCTACACGCGCGTTCTGGGCCTGCGCCTCGTCAAGAAGACGGTCAATTTCGACGATCCGGCGACATATCATCTCTATTACGGCGACGAGGCCGGCCAGCCCGGTACGATCCTGACCTTCTTCCCATGGGACGGCGTGCCCAAGGGCCGCGTCGGGATCGGCGAAACCCAGCAGACCGGCTTCCGCGTGCCCAAGGCCTCGATCGGCTATTGGACCCAGCGCCTGGTCGCGGCCGGCGTTACCCATGAGGCGCCGCAACAGCGCTTCGGCGACACGGTCCTGGCGTTCAAGGACCCGGACGGCCTGTCGCTGGCGCTGGTCGGCATCGCCGGCATCGAGGCTGAGGCGGGCTGGTCGGCGGGCGAAGTACCGGTCGAGCATGCGATCCGCGGCTTCCATGGCGTGACCCTGCTATTGAAGGATGCAGGGCCGACCGCAGCGATCCTGGAAGACGTGTTCGGCTTCATCGAGGCGGGCCGCGAGGGCAATCGCGTCCGCTTCGCAGCCACTGGAAGCGCGCCCTACGGCAGGTTCATCGATCTGCGGGCGGTCGGTAATTTTATGCGCGGCCAGCAGGGCGCCGGCAGCGTGCACCACATCGCCTTCCGTGCCGCCGATGACGCGGCCCAGGAAGCGATGGTCGCCAAGCTGCGAGACAACCATCGTCTGCCAACGACGGAGCAGAAGGACCGCAACTATTTCCGCTCGGTCTATTTCCGCGAACCGGGCGGCGTGCTGTTCGAGATCGCCACCGACGATCCGGGTTTCGCTTACGACGAGCCCAGAGCCTCACTGGGCCAGGCGCTGAAACTGCCGCCGTTCCTCGAACGCAACCGCGCTCAGATCGAAGCCGTCCTGCCGCAACTTGCCTAACGGGAGAGCCGTCATGTCTTCGCTGGGCTTGTCGTTCGAGCATCGGTTCAAACCGGCCACTCGGCCGGGTCTCCGCCCGCTCCTGCTGCTTCATGGCACGGGCGGGGATGAGACGGATCTTCTGCCGCTGGGCGCGCTCGTCTCGCCCGGTGCGGCACTTCTCTCACCCCGAGGCCAGGTGCTGGAAGACGGCATGCCACGCTTCTTTCGCCGCTTGGCCGAGGGCGTGTTCGACGAGGCGGACGTCCGTCGCCGTGCGGGGGATCTCGCCAACTTTACCAGCGAGGCGTGTGCGGCCTATGGCATCGAGCCACCGGTGGCACTCGGATTCTCGAACGGCGCCAATATCGCGGCGGCGCTCTTGATGCTGCATCCGGGGGTGCTCGCCGGGGCGGCCTTGCTCCGGGCGATGGTGCCGCTTAGCGATCCGCCGGGCTTTCGCCTCGACGGCACGCCGGTGCTGATCCTCTCGGGCGCCCGCGATCCGATCGTGCCAGCTTCGAACGCCGCTCGACTGGCGACATTGTTGGGCGAGGGCGGTGCCGACGTCCGGCACGACACGCTGCCCGCGGGCCATGGTATGACCCAGGAGGATGTCGCGCTGACCGGTGCCTGGCTTCGATAGCCGGCGCGATCTACGAAAATTTACATCCTTGAGTTGTGCGTGCTGGCCGCGCCACGCACCCTGCTGTCCGAATTGGCCTGGAGCGGAGATGCCTTATGAGACCCGCTGCCGATGTTCCGGACCCAGAGTCTGCATCTATATCGAACGGCCGGGACACCCCGGATTTCCGTGGCGGCAGGATCGTCACCCGACATCGGCGGGCCTGGACCGGGGTAAGCGCGCTGCATCTGGATCTACGATCGGATGCGGGATTTGAGGCCGAATTACCGGCCGTTGCCCCCCGGCTGCTGTTTTCCATTGAAGCCTTCGGCGGACAGGTGCAGGTCGTGCCAGCGCGGCAGCACGCGTTGTTTCGTCACTCGGGTCCCGTCAGCGTCGTTCCAGGCGCGACGACGGTGCTGGTCCGGGGCCGCGCCCGGCGTTTCCGGCAGTTGATGCTCAGCTTCGATGAACTCGACCCGGCTGTATCGGACCAGGGCATCGACCTCGCGCTGGCGTTCCAGCCCCGCTTCATGTTCGCCGATCCCTGTGTCGACAAGCTCTGCCTGCTCTTGGCCGATGAATGCGTCAGCCCGACCCCGATGGGCAGTCTGTTTGGCGATAGCCTGATCCTGTCGCTGCTCATGGCCTTGTCGCGCGATCCGGGCGACCGCGGCCGCTCGACCGGCGGGTTGGCGCCCTGGCAGCTCCGGCGCCTGGAAAGCTTCGTCGAGGCGCATCTGGGCGAAGACCTGTCGCTCGACAGACTGGCGCGGGAAGCGGGCGTGTCCCGCTCCCATCTCAATCGGGTCTTCAAGCGGACCGTCGGGCAATCGCCGTTCAGCTGGGTCCGCTCAAAACGGATCGAGCGAGCAAAACATCTCCTGGCCGATGGCGCGCTCTCGGTGGCCGAGGTCGCAATCGCGACCGGCTTCGCCGATCAGGCGCACCTGACCCGGCTGTTCAGCCGGTTGGTGGGATTGCCGCCCGGAACTTGGCGGCGGACGCGATCGCGGGATGTAGACGACGATTTGAGCACAAATGTTCAAAACGGTGACGCGTCGACAATCGAACCCTCCCGCATTGTCGCATGATCCGCGCTCTGATCCGCCATCCCTCGATCAAGGAGCATGAGATGACCGTCAAGGCGAGCCCCACCCCCGCACGGGGGCTGATCGATCCGAAAAATCACATGCTGATCATGATCGATTTCCAGTCGCAAATGTCGTTCGCGACGAAGTCGATCGACGCCGTCAATTTGCGGAACAACGCGGCGCTGGTCTCGCGTGCGGCCGCCGGTTTCGGCGTACCGGCCATCCTCACCACGGTCGCGGAAAAGACCTTCTCCGGCCCGATGTACGAGGAAATCACCTCGGCCTTTCCGGGCCAGGCGCTGATCGACCGGACCTCGATGAATACCTGGGAAGACCCGAATATCATCGCCAAAGTCAACGAGATCGGCAAGGGCCGCGTCGTGCTCGCCGGGCTCTGGACCTCGGTCTGCATCGTCGGTCCGGCATTGTCGGCGATCGAGCAGGGCTTCGAGGTCTATGTCATCGCCGACGCCTGTGGCGACGTCTCGGACGAGGCACACGAGCGGGCGATGGAGCGCATGGTCCAGGCCGGCGCGCGGCCGATGACCTCGCTGCAATATCTCCTGGAACTGCAGCGCGACTGGGCGCGGACCGAGACCTACGGCATGACCACCGGCATCGCCAAGCAGTTCGGCGGCGCCTATGGCCTCGGCATCCTCTATGCCACCGCCATGTTCCACGCCCACGAAGGCTGAGCCTAGGATTCCCGACCGGTTCCCATGGAGAATCCGATGAAGCCTTATCTGCTTTCACTGGCTGTGGGGCTGCTGGTCGGGGTGATCTACAGCCTCGTCAACGTGCGTTCGCCGGCACCACCGGTCATTGCGCTGATAGGGCTGCTCGGCATCCTGGTCGGCGAACAGGTTCCGCCGGTGCTCAAAAGCCTCTGGCTGAAGGCGCCGGCCGCGCAATCCTGGCTGGACCAGGTCAAGCCGCACATGTTCGGCCACCTGCCCAAGGGCCAGGCGCCGACGCCGCCCCGCGAGGGCTAAGCCCAGATCCCGAGGAGACCTGCCATGACCGACGCTCAGGCGCCCGACCTCATCCTGCATCGCGGCCTGTTCACCACGCTCGATCGGGCGAATCCGACCGCCAGTGCGGTCGCGATTACCGGCGGCAAGTTCACGGCGGTCGGCCGGGATGAGGAGATCATGCCGTTGGCGGGTCGCGAGACCCGGATCGTCGATCTCAAAGGCAAGCGCGTGCTGCCCGGCCTTATCGACAATCACCTGCACATCATCCGCGGCGGGTTGAATTTCAACATGGAGCTGCGCTGGGACGGCGTGCGCAGCCTCGCCGTCGCGATGGAAATGCTGAAGCGTCAGGTCGCGGTGACGCCGCCGCCGCAATGGGTCCGCGTCGTCGGTGGCTTCACCGAGCATCAATTCGCCGAGAAGCGGTTGCCGACGATCGAGGAGCTAAATAAGGTTGCACCCGATACGCCTGTGTTCCTCCTCCATCTCTATGACCGGGCGCTGCTGAATGGTGCGGCCTTGAGGGCTGTTGGCTACACCAAGGACACGCCGGAGCCACCGGGCGGCTCGATCCTGCGTGATGCTAACGGCAACCCGACCGGCCTGCTGCTCGCCAAGCCCAATGCCGGCATCCTCTATGCGACCTTGGCCAAGGGCCCGAAGCTGCCGTTCGACTATCAGGTCAATTCGACCCGCCATTTCATGCGCGAACTCAACCGGCTAGGCGTCACCGGTGCCATCGATGCCGGCGGCGGTTTCCAGAATTATCCGGACGACTACGCCGTGATCCAGAAACTGTCCGACGAGGGCCAACTCACCATCCGGCTCGCCTATAACCTGTTCACCCAGAAGCCCAAGGGCGAGAAAGACGATTTCCTGAACTGGACCAAGACGTCTCAGTACAAGCACGGCACCGAGTATTTCCGCCATAACGGCGCCGGCGAGATGCTGGTGTTCTCCGCCGCCGATTTCGAGGATTTCCGTCAGCCGCGCCCCGACATGGGATCCGAGATGGAGGGCGAGCTGGAAGAGGTCGTCCGCGTGCTGGTCCAGAACCGCTGGCCCTGGCGGATGCACGCGACCTATGACGAGACGATCTCCCGTGCGCTCGACGTGTTCGAGCGGGTCAACCAGGAGACGCCACTCGAGGGGCTGAACTGGTTCTTCGACCATGCCGAGACGATCTCGGACCAGTCGATCGACCGGATCGCGGCGCTGGGCGGCGGCATCGCGGTCCAACACCGCATGGCCTACCAGGGCGAATATTTCGTCGAGCGTTACGGCCCGGGTGCCGCCGAGGCGACGCCGCCGGTGGCGCGCATGCTGGAGAAGGGCGTCAAGGTTTCGGCCGGCACGGATGCGACCCGTGTTGCCTCCTACAATCCCTGGGTCTCGCTCGCCTGGCTCATCACCGGCCGCACGGTCGGCGGCTTGCGCATCACGCCGCAGCGCAATTGCCTCGATCGCGAGACGGCGCTCCGGATGTGGACCGAGAACGTCACCTGGTTCTCGAACGAAGAGGGCAAGAAGGGCCGGATCGAGGTCGGGCAGTTCGCCGATCTGGTCGTGCCCGATCGCGATTTCTTCGCCTGCGCCGAGGATGCCATTGCCGACACCAGCGCGCTGTTGACGATGGTCGGCGGCAAGGTGGTCTGGGGAGCGGGCGATTTCGCCTCGCTCGACCAGAATCCGGTGCCGCCGGCCATGCCCGACTGGTCGCCGGTCCGCAGCTTCGGCGGCTATGCCGGCTGGGGCGAGCCGCAGCAGGCGAACCTGCAGCTGAAGGCCGCGCAGGGCTGCGGTTGCGCTCATAGCTGCGGCGTCCACGGCCATGATCATGCGACGGCGTGGAGCGCCCAGCTGCCGATCTCGGATCTCAAGGGCTTCTGGGGCGCGCTCGGCTGCGCCTGCTGGGCGGTCTGAGGTGGCGCAAGATCCCGCGTTGATCGATCGGGTGCTGGACAGCCCGTGGCTCTGGCCGCTGGCCCGTCTGGCGCTCTGCTCGGCCTATCTCTTGGGCGGCGTCGTCAAGCTTTCGAACTTCCCTGCCGCAGCGGTAGAGCAGGCGCATTTCGGCCTTGAGCCCGGCTGGCTCTGGGCCGCCGCCGCGATCACCATCGAACTGGGCGGCTCGATCCTCGTCATCACTGACCGGCTGGTCTGGCTTGGCGCCGGTGCGCTGGGCGTGCTGACCGCGATCGCGACCCTGGTCGCCGACCCGTTCTGGTCGGTCGAGGGACCCGGGCGCGCGATGGCCGCCAACGGCTTTTTCGAGCATCTGGGCCTGATCGCGGGCCTGGTTCTGGTCACTCTCTTCGCCCATCGCCGGTCGACCGGCATCCGTCTCTGATCGATCCTCTCGGGAGTTTCCGCCATGCATCTCTTCAATCGGCTCGCCGCAGCCACGGTTCTGCTCAGCGGCCTTGCGGTCCTGCCCGCCGTCGCGGCGGCTCCCGTCGCGGTCGCGCCGCAATATGACACGACCCATGTCTATGTGGCGCCTGAGGATTTCGACAAGTTCGTGGCCAGTCTGGTCGCGACGTTCGGTGGCACCACGACGAAGCAGGGTACCTTCACCGTGACGCCGACTCCGAGCCTGACCATGTCGCAGCTGGTGCTGACGCCGGCGGGCACGCTGTCGGTGTTCGGCTTCAAGACGCCGGTGCCGGCGCCGTTCGGGGCGGAGCGAACCGGCTATCTGGTGACCGACATGGACGCGGCGGTGAAGGCGGCGCGCGCGACCGGGGCCGACGTCATCGTCGCGGCCTTCCCGGATCCGATCGGCCGTGACGCCGTCATCCAATGGCCGGGCGGCGTCAATACCCAGATCTATTGGCACACGACGCCGCCCAGTTACCCGGTGCTGCAGACCATTCCGGAGAACCGGGTCTACGTCTCGCCGGACCGGGCCGCCGCCTTCATCAAGAGCTTCCTGGCTTTCTCCCATGGCAAGATCACGGCCGACCAGGGCCAAGCGCCGGGCATCGGCATCGGGCGGCCGAGCGACGTCTACCGTCATGTCGCGATCACGTCGGCCTTTGGGAAGATGGCCGTGTTCGTCACCGACGGCCATCTGCCTTATCCCTACGGCCGCGAGATGACCGGCTATGAGGTGCCGGACCTGAACGCGACGCTGGAGAAGGCCAAGGCCGCCGGCGTCGAGATCCTGGTGCCGCCCTATGCGGTCGGCACACGAATCGAGGCAATGGTGAAGTTCCCGGGCGGCTATATCGCCGAGATCCATGGCTCATGAGGTTCGACCTCGCCGCGGCAACCGCGGTCACCGCGCTTGTCGCGGCCGGGGCGGCTCAGGCCGATGACGAGCCTCCGGCCGAGACCTCCATGCCGCCGGCCCGTCCGGCGATCGGCTTCAATCGCTGGCAGGAGGATTGGTCGATGCTGGCCGATCCGGCCCTGCGGACCGAGCCGCTCGACAATCTCAAATACATCCCGCTCGGATCCGACCCGCAGACCTATCTGTCGTTGGGCCTGAATCTCCGAGAGCGCTACGAGCAAAGCGACGCCAACGGCTTCGGCACCCGCGGCACACCGGCGGCGAACTATGTGATCAGCCGGCTCGAAACCCATGCCGATCTTCGCTTGGGTCCGCAGCTCCAGCTCTTCACCCAGCTCGAAAGCGCCTTCGCACCCGGCAAGGAACGGCTGACGCCGGTCGACGAGGATCGGCTCGATCTCGAGCAGGCATTCGCGGCCTATACGGTCTCGGGCGCGGACGGAACGTTCAAGCTCAGGCTCGGACGGCAGGAGATGGGCTTCGATCTGCAGCGCTTCGTTGCGATCCGCGACGGCCCCAATGTTCGCCAAGCGTTCGACGCAGCCTGGGCGGATTATGAGACCGGCCCCTGGCGCTTGATCAGCTTCTATAGCCAGCCGGTCCAGGACCGGAATCTGCGTGCCTTCGACGACTACAGCAGCGGGCACCTGACCTATGGCGGCATCCGGTTAGAACGCCGGGACGTCGGGCCCGGGCAATTGTCGGCCTATTATTCCCGCTATACCCAGGACGGCGCTCATTTCCTGACGGTCGCGGGCAACGAACGGCGCGACATCTTCGATGTCCGCTATGCCGGCGAGCTCGAAAGCTGGGATTGGGATCTGGAGGCCATGGGCCAGACCGGCGAGATCGGCAGCCAGGAGGTCCGCGCCTGGGCGTTCGGCAATCTCGCCGGGTATAGTTGGCCCGCAGCATTCTGGTCGCCGCGGCTGGGACTGCAATTCGACGGCGCGTCGGGCGACGGCAATCCGCACGATCACGTGCTCGGAACCTTCAATCCGCTGTTCCCGAACGGCTATTACGTCACGCTGTCGGGCTATACCGGCTACGTGAACTTCATCCACCTGAAGCCGTCGCTGACGCTACATCCGCTGCCGTCGGTGACGCTTCTGGCCGCCGTCGGCGCGCAATGGCGCCAGACCACGGCGGACGCCGTCTATACTCAACCCGACATTCCCGTCGCCGGCACCGCGGGCAAGGACGGCAGCTACACCGGCACCTATGGCCAGTTCCGTGTCGATTGGCGGGCGACCTCGCATGTCTCGGCGGCGGTCGAGGCCGTGCACTTCGCCGTTGGCGACGCCATTCGCCGCGCCGGCGGTCACGATTCCGACTATCTTGGCGTCGAACTCAAATACGGCTGGTGAACCGGATGAAACTGACCCTGCCGCCGCTGCTCAGCCTCAATGCCGGCTATGTCGATACCGCCGGCTTCCTGGCGCTCCAGGGCCTGTTCACCGCCCATGTCACCGGCAATTTCGTGACACTGGGCGCGGCGCTAGTACTGGGCACGAGCGGCGTGGTCGCGAAGCTCGCGGCGCTGCCGATGTTCTGCCTAGTCGTGGTACTGACCCGGCTGGCAAGCCGCGGGTTGTTCAGTCGGGGGTGGCCGGCGCTCAGGCTGCTGCTCGGGGTCAAGCTCTTGCTGCTGATCCTTGGGGCGATCCTCGCAGTTCGCTACGGCCCTTTCACCGACGGTGACGCCCGGACGGCGATTGCCACCGGCATGGCGCTGGTGGCCGCCATGGCGATCCAGAACGGTGTCCATCGCATCCATCTGGGCAGCGTGCCACCGACCACGCTCATGACCGGCAGCACGACCCAGATCATGATCGACCTGGCCGATCTGGCGGCCGGCCTGCCCACAGAGAAACGGCCGCTGGTGCTGGGACGTCTGAAGCGCGCTGCGACCAGCGTCGTCGCCTTTGCCCTCGGCTGTGCCGCTGCGGCGCTCGCCTACGCCGCGGTCAATGTCTGGTGCTTCGTCGTGCCGCCGTTGCCGGCGCTCGTGGCACTGCTGATGCGCATCGCAGAATACGAAAAGCCGACGTAACCCGACCCCAATGCCGGTCGAGGCGGTGGTCAGGGCTGGGCGGGAGCGTGCCGATTTCGAGACGATCAGTCTGATGGCGCTGGCGGCCCTACCGCGGACTCCACGCCCTCAAGCGGACGGACCAACGCGCCGCAGTCGACGCCAGCAAGCCGGAGTGACGCCGACCATCTGCCGGAAGGTTCTCGTCAGATGCGCTTGGTCGGCGAACCCGCAATCGAGTGCGATCTGCGAGAGCGGGGAGTCCGTCACTAGCATCAAAGCCTTGGCGTGCTCCATCTTGCGACGGATCACGTATGCGTGCGGGGATTCGCCGGTGCTGTGTCGGAATGCGCGGAAGAAGTAGCTAGTGCTGAAACGCGTTATCGCGGCAAGGTCGTCGATCCGTATGGGGCGGGCGATGTTGGCGCTGACAAACTCGGTCACGCGCCTCAATTGCCACGGCGCCAGTCCACCTCGCCTTGGCGCCGTCGCGGCATCGGAGGTTTCGGCACTACTCAACGCGAGAGCCGTCAGCAACAGCGTCGTTGCTTCGGCAATGCACCGCCTCACTTCGGGCTGATCGTTGCAGAAGGCCCTATCGGCTGTTTTGAGAATTCCAACGGCGGATGGGAGCAGTTTTCCTCGCTGGATAACGTCTGGATGCGGGCGTGCGTCTTCAAACTCGAACTGCACCGCACTCCCTTGGTGGTGAGTTTCACGGCCTATTTGCAACGCAACCATCGCTACCATCGGCCTTCCCGCAATATTCAGCTGCATGAGCGGGGCTGTCGATCCCCCTGCCGATCGATCCTGTCCGAGGCGGCCAACCGATGTGAGTCAACAGGAGGGAATCTGCGGGAAAATTCGGGAATCTCGGGCGGGACAGAAAGCGTCCCAAGACGATCGGGCGAGCGGCATGTGGCGTTCCGCCATTGGCTTGGGTATGATCGGCACGCTCGCGAGATGGTGATTGTTGCAGCTAGGGCAACGATTTCTCCTGAATTTGGGGAGCGGCAGCACATGAAGGCGCAAGTCGACCTGGCTACCGAACCCATCACCCCATGTGGCGAGGCCATCGATTTCGGCGAATTTCGTCTGATGCCGTCAACCCGTGCTATGACGCGGAGCGGTATGCCCATGCATTTGGGCGCTCGGGCACTCGACATCCTGATCGCCCTGGTGGCCCGTCCCGGCGAGGTCGTCAGTAAGGAAGAATTGTTCGAGATCGTCTGGCCGAGGATCTCGGTCGAAGAGAGCAACCTGCGTGTGCACGTGGCGGCTCTGCGCAAAGCTCTGGGCGACGGTACGTCGGGGACACGCCTGATCGTAAGCATTCCCGGCCGGGGATATTCTTTCGTCGGACAGGTGCAAAAGATTATCGAATATGCACCGAGGACAGCGACGTCGGCGCCGATCGCCCCTGACGATCGCCATGCGCTGCCTGCACCGTTGCATCGGCTCATCGGCCGCGATGCCATCGTCAGCGAGATCGTCGACGTACTGTCACGGCAACGCCTGATCACCATCGTGGGTGCCGGAGGCATCGGCAAAACGGCCGTGGCCCTTGCCGTCGCCGAAAGAATCGCCGGTTTCTACCGGGATGGAGTGAGTCTGGTAGACTTAGCTCCGCTCGCCTCCCCAGACTTGGTTGCTGCCCATCTCGCATCGTTGCTTCGGCTTCCTGCCTCCGATAGGCCGCCTCTCGAGGGCATCGTGGTCCATCTCAGAACCCGTCATCTACTGATCGTTCTGGACAATTGCGAGCATGTCATTGAGGCGACGAGCAAAGTTGCCGAGGAGATTCTGAGATGGGCCCCGGAGGCGCACATCCTGGCGACAAGTCGGGAACCGCTGCGCGCGATGGGTGAGTGGATGCACCGGTTGACCCCGCTCAATGTGCCTAGTGGAACCGAGATCCTGACGATGACCCAAGCGTGCCAATATCCGGCCGTTGAACTACTCGTCGAACGCGTTCTCGCTTGCCAATCTTCGTCTGAATTCAACGATCCCGATGCGCCGGTCGCCGCTGAACTCTGCACGCGCCTGGACGGCCTTCCGCTCGCGATCGAACTTGCGGCAACGCGTGTGCCTCTTTTCGGGCTGCGAGGCGTCGCGGACCGGTTGGATGATCGTTTGAGCTTCCTCACCAAGGGGCGCAGGACTGCCGTCCCCCGCCACCAGACCTTGAGTGCGATGATCGACTGGAGCTACGAGACTCTGCTCGATGATGAGAAGACCGTCTGGCGTCGGCTCGCTGTGTTCCGCGGCCCGTTCACGCTCGATGCCGCTTGCGCCGTCGCGCTGGATTCGGCGAGGACCTCAGTCGAAGTGATCAATATCCTGGATGGCGTCCTCGAAAAATCACTCGTGGTCGCTGATATTCGCGGCGACAAGATAAAATATCGTCTACTCGAATCGCTGCGGCTCTACGCTCTCGGCAAGCTTACCGAGAGTGGGGAAGCCGACCTGATCAATCGGCGCCATGCACAGTTCTTCTATCGGCACGCGCTATCTAGTGAAGGATATTTGGCTGAAGCCCCGACCGTTGAGTGGCTGGCCAAGCATCGCGGCGAAATCGCGGATATTCGCGAGGCTGTCGATTGGGCTTTCTCGCCGGCGGGCGATCCCGAGCTTGCCGTCAAGCTCATCGCCGCTTCGGCACCCTTTTGGTTCAAGCTCCTGCTGGTGCCTGAACTGGAGAGTTATCTGAAGCAGGCGGTCCAACTCGCCGCAACCCTGTCACAGATCGATTCCGAAGTGGTGATGCGTCTGAACGTGGCTCTCGCGCATGCCATCTTCCATACCCGGGGGTACAGGCCCGAAGTGATCGATTGTCTGCGGAAGGCTCTGGCCATAGCCGAGCAGCGGGGCGACACGGAGAGCCAGTTGCAAGTGCTCTGGTCGATTTTCGGGGCCTCTTCGGTCGTGGGCGACTATCCCGTCGTGATGTCCAGTGTGGACGGTGTGTACAAGGTGCTACCGAAAGCGCCCGATCCGCTGGCGCGCCCGCTCTATCACCGGATGGCTGGCTTAGGCTTTCATCTTACCGGCGATCAACAGAGAGCGCTTGAGCACACCGAAAAGGCGCTTGATCACCCGGCGGTGCGCGAGCGCATCCGCGGCCACGGCATTTTCTCCTATGATCACAAGATTACGACCAGCTCCCACTATACGCGCATTCTATGGATCAGCGGCCTGGCGGATCAGGCGACAACAGTGATCCGCGCCACGATCGACGATGCGCTTGCCGTCGACCAGCCGTTCCCGCTCAGCTACTTCCTCGTCTTCGGCGCCTGCCTCGCTGCGTTTTGGTCGGGTGACACGACGGCAGTGCGCGGCTACATGTCCCTATTGCGCACGGTTGCCTCCGGCAATGCGTTCAACGTCTGGCAGATGGGTGCACGGATCCACGAGCGAGTGCTCGAACTCTTGGAGAGCCCTGAGGACCAAAGCGCGGCGGCGCGGCAAGCTCTGATTGGCGATCCGTCCCTGACGCCGTTCCAGGCCGAGAGCCTATGCACGATCAACCGCCGCTTGTTGTGCGCGCGGCCCTTGGCAGATGCCTTGCGAGGCGAGATCAACTGGGCCACTGCGGAGATACTGCGTGTCCAGGGCGAGATGATCCTCGACGCCCGCGGCGCGACGGCGGAACTGGATGCAGAGCGCCTCTTTCTCCAGTCGCTTGATATCAGCCGACACCAACACGCTTTGTCCTGGGAATTACGGTCGGCCACAAGCCTCGCGCGGCTCTGGCACGCGGCTGACAAATCCCGACAGGCAAGAGACCTGCTTGCCGAAGTCCACGGACGCTTCACCGAGGGGTTCGGCACGCGCGACATCTTGGCGGCACAGCAACTCCTTCAGACGCTCGGGTGAGAGCGCAAGGCTAATTCGTCTTCTCGGTTCCGGAGGATGGCGACCGTGGCTCCGACGTGGATAGCGATGAGAGCGGATCGCTGGCCGGAAAGCTGTCTTCAAGACTGCAATCGAGCTGATCGTCGACACTTTCCGACCCGCGACTCTCAGCCGCTTCACGATCCGGCGTGGCCGAGCCAGGCGGCAGTCGAGGCACATCTTTCGCGTGCCGCCGAATGGCCGGTTTATCTCTCTCATGGTATCCCTCCGGGGTGGGCCGCCTTGCCGGGTTATGAACAGATAGCGAAGCTGCGCTTTTAAGCTCTCCTTACGAGCGCAGCTACGAGCACAGCATGAGCCAGATGACGTTGATGACCGGCCCGGAGAGACGGCGCCGGTGGAGCGAGGATGAGCAGCGGCAGATCCTGGCGGCGGCGTTTGCGCCCGATGCAAACGTACGAGATGTGTCGCGTCGGTACGATGTCGCGACGAGCATGATCTATAAATGGCGGAGGGAGGCGTTGGCCTCGGGGCAGGTGCCTGGGTTCAATGAGATGGTCGTGGTGCCGGTAGAGCCGGCGACCGCCTTGGCGCCGGTCGCGCTGGTCGAGATCGAGGTCGGCGAGAATAGGCTGGTCCGTCTTCCGACCACGACGCCACGTTCTATGACGGCTCTTTGCGCCGATCGGCATGCCCGTTCAGCCGGCGCGCTCTCCGTTTTGAGACCTGTCCGTATTTACCTGTCTCAAGTTTAGGGGCTCGCTCCAGCCAACCGGGTTGCCGGACAAATTTCGCCGTGACCGTCTCTTGGGAGCGCCCGGGGACGAAGGCGCTCGGCGCCACGCCGGCCAAATGACCTGTCCCCGGGTTCGTCCGCCTCAAGCGGCTTTCACGATGATCGGAGCCGCCGCCGGCCGTGCCGCCCGCCAGGACGGCTGCTTGAGGCCGAAGATCAGCAGCGGCAGCCCGGTGAAGAGCAGCGTGCCTCCCGCCACCAGCCCGACATACAGTGCGGGGCTTCCGACCGGCAGCTGCGAAGGCGGGAAGAAGCCGACGATGAAGGCGAACACGACGCCGGCAAACCCGGTCCCGGCAATGATCCACATGCCGAGCATGCCGCCGGGCACGCGATAGCTGCGCTTCAAGTCGGGCTGGGTGTAGCGCAGACGGATCGCGGCGGCGAACATCAGCATATACATGATGAGGTAGAGCGTGATCGTCATCGCACTGAGCAGGAAGAACGCCACGCTCACATCGTTCATCACGAAATAGGTCCCCGCCAAGAGCGTGACGATGACGCCTTGGATGATGAGGATGCTGACCTGCACGCCCTGTTTGTTGGTCTTGGCCAGCAGGGGCGGGATTTCGCCCTCCTGCGCCGTCCAGAGCAGGCCGCGGCTGGGGCCACTGATCCAGGCCATGACGCCGCCGATGCCGCCGAAGGCCAGCAGCAGGCAGATGATCGGCGTCGCCCAGCCGATGCCGAAGCGATCGAAGATCTGCTGAAACGCCTTCATCAGGCCTTCCTGCAGGTTGATCTGCTCGTTGGGCAGCACGGTCGCAACCGCGAAGGACCCGAGCGTGAACAGCAGAATGATCACGACCGAGGCGATGAGGATCGCGGCCGGGAATTGCTTCGTCGGGTTGGTCATCTCGTTGGCGTGCACGGCATGCACCTCGACGCCGGCGAACAGCAGAATGATGCCGGCGAGGAAGGCGATGTCGCCCATGTCCGTGATGAACGGGAAATAGCGCGGATGGGCATGGCCGCCGGCCATCGTCATGACCGATGCCGAATCCGTGGCGGCGGGGTGCAGCATCGCGACCGGATTGCCCTGATAGATCCAGATCACGGCAAGCACCATGATCACCACACCCGGCAGCACCGTGCCGACCAGGAAGGCCCAGCTCGTCACCTTGGCGATGGCATCGACGCCCCGGGTCGAGATCCAGGTCGACGCCCAGAAGGCGGCGATGCAGAAGGCGCCGACATAGGGACCGTTGTTTGCGAGCGCCGGCCGGCCGACCACATAGGCGATCGCCGCCGCCGAGAACGCCAGCACGGTCGGGTACCAGACCACGTTCTGGATCCATTGGAGCCAGATGGCGACGAAGCCCCAGCGGGCGCCGAACGCCTCCTTGACCCAGGTATAGACGCCGCCGCCCTTCTGGCCGAAGGCGCTGCCCAGTTCGGCGGCGACCAGCGCCGCAGGGATCAGGAAGATGAAGGTGGCAAAGGCCACATAGATGAACAGCGTCAGCTGTTCCTTGGCCATCATGGGGAGGCCGCGCAGGCTGACGACGGCAGCACCGGTCATCATCGCCATGCTGAACGTCGACACCACGGCCGTTTTTGTCAGGGCCATTGCGGCCTCCTATAGGTTTGGATCGAAGCGGCGCGCCGTCAGGCGATCCGCTTTTCCTGCAGCCGCACGGGATCGGCCGCGGTGCCATGTTTCGGGATCGGCTGACTGTGCACGCGCTTGGCCGCGACGCCGTCATGGGTGAAGGTCGTCCCCTCGGCAGCGGTCTGCGGCGAGGCGGGCCGGTGCTTCTGCAGGAACTCGATGCCGCGCTTCATGTCTTCCAGCAGCATGTCCGCCATATCGCGGCTGAAGCCGTGCCGCACCAGGACGCGCATCACGACGATGTCCTGGATGTTCGGCGGCATCGTATAGGCGGCCACCTGCCAGCCGCGGACGCGCAGCCGGTCCGACAGATCGAACAGGGAATAGCCGGGATTGGCGCCGTCCTTGATCACGAAGGAAATCGCCGGAAGGCCGTTGCGGCTGCTGCCGTCGAAGAACAGCTTGAACGGGCCCAGGTCGCCCACCTTGCTGCCGATGTGCTGCGCGGTGTCGTAGCCGTTCTGCTGGATCCGCTTGTAGCCATCCCGGCCCAGCCGCAGGAACAGATAATACTGGGCGATGATCTGCCCCGCCGGCCGGGAGAAGTTCAGCGCGAAGGTCGGCATGTTGCCGCCCAGATAATTGACGTTGAAGATCAACTCCTCCGGCAATTCCGCCTTGTCGCGCCAGACCACCCAGCCCACGCCCAGGGGAGCAAGGCCGTACTTATGGCCGGAGGCATTGATCGACTTCACGCGGGGAATGCGAAAGTCCCATTCGAGACCGGGTTCGATGAAGGGCGCGATGAAGCCGCCTGAGGCGGCATCGACATGGATCGGGATATCGAGGCCGGTGTCGGCCTGTAGCTTGTCGAGGGCGGCGGCGATCGCTGCCACCGGCTCGTACTGGCAGGTGAAGGTAACCCCGAAGGTCGGCGCCACGCCGATCGTGTTTTCGTCGACACGCTTCAGCACCTCTTCCGGCGTCATGCCGAGGCGATCTTTCTCCAGCGGGATCTCGCGCAGCTCCACGTCGAAATAGCGGGCGAACTTGTGCCAGCAGACCTGAACCGGGCCGGTGATCAGATTGGGCCGGTCCGTGGGCTTCCCCGCCGCTTCCATCCGCTGGCGCCATTTCCATTTGAGCGCCAGGCCGCCCAGCATGCAGGCTTCGCTCGACCCGGTGGTCGAGCAGCCGATCGTGTTGGCCGCCGCCGGCGAGTTCCACAGATCGGCCAGAATGTTGACGCACCGGCTCTCGATTTCGGCGGTCGCCGGATATTCGTCCTTGTCGATCATGTTCTTGTCGATCGACAGGTCCATCAGGTCGTGGATCTCGGTATCCAGCCAGGTCTGGCAGAAGGTCGACAGGTTCTGGCGGGCGTTGCCGTCCAGGAACAGCTCGTCGCGGACCAGCGCATGGGCGACGTCCGGGCGCAGCTCGCTTTGGCCGAGCTTGTATTTCGGCACGGAAACATCGGCCGCGTGGGTGGCGTAGATATCGGCGTCGAGTGCGCCTGCAACGCTGCGGCGATCGTGAATGGCCATCAATCCAACCTTCCTGATACATGTGCCGACCGGCGCGGCTTCGTCCGTTCCATCGGTCGCCAAAAGATCTACGCTCTGACGGATTCGGTCGGCAGGATCGGAAATTACCTAAGGACAGGCGAAGAGGGTCGAGGCCTTCCGCGTGAGAATTCGAGCCACCCGACGCCTCATGTTCACGCGCTGTCGGAGGCTTTGGGGCAACGCCTGCTGGGTAGATTCCGAGCCTGCTGCCGCCCGCCCCGCGATGCGTACCATCCCGTCGCTGGGTGAGGGTTTCGAGACCGCGGCCCCGTACCGAGGCCGCGCAGGTCCTCTCACCGCGGCCCGGGAGACCAAGATGACCGAAGACCGAAAGCTGCAGGAAGCCATTCTTGCGGAATTGAGCTGGGAGCCGAGTGTCACGGCCGCCCATATCGGCGTCACCGCCGACCATGGTGTCGTGACCCTGATGGGCCATGTCGAAAGCTTTGCGGAAAAGCATGCCGCTGAGGCGGCGGCAAGCCGCGTCAAAGGTGTGGTGGCCGTCGCGGAGCAAATCGAGGTCCGGCTGCCGTTCGATCACCGGCGGGGCGACGAAGAAATCGCGGCGGCGGCGATCGACCGCCTCGCCTGGGACGTTTCCGTCCCGCGCGATGCCATCAAGGTGAAGGTCGAGAAGGGCTGGATCACCTTGAGCGGCGAGGTCGATCGGCATTTCCAGAAAGATGCCGCCGAACAGGATGTCCGCCGGCTGATGGGCGTCGTCGGTGTGTCGAACCAGACCACGATAAAGCCCAGGCCCAACATCGCCGATATCAGCGATGGCATCGTGCACGCCCTGCATCGCTCATGGTTCTTCGATCCGAAGAACATCTCGGTGAGCGCGGAGGGCGGCAAGGTCCGGCTCAGCGGTACGGTTCACTCCATCTCGGAGCGGGCCGATGCGCTGGCGACGGCCTGGGCCGCCGCCGGAACGACCGATGTCGTGAACGATATCGTCATCGTCTGAGCGGGCAGCGCCCGCCGATCCGGGGCAGCAGGTCGGCGGGCTCCCTTCATGAAATCCCCGGGAGATTCTTCATGACCTACAAGACCTTGATGGTCCATTTGCAGATCGGCCAGTCGAACGCGGGCCTGCTGCGGATTGCCGATGACCTGGCCCAAAGCTTTCAAGCCAGGCTGATCGGCGTCGCCGTGTGCCAGCCCATGCGGTTGCTCTACAACGACGGCTATATGCAGGCCGAACTCCTGGACGATGACCGCCAGAACATGGAACAGCAGATAGCGGCGACCGAGGCGGAATTCCGAACCGTCATCAAGCAGCGGGCCGGCGACCTGGACTGGCGTTCCACGATCACGCTCGACCCTTTGTCGGACTATCTCGCCGGTGAAGCCCGCAACGCCGACCTCGTCATGACCGGCGTCAACCACGAAGCCTCGTCCTTCGACATCTCGCGGAACGTGAATGTCGGCGATCTGGTCATGCAGGCCGGCCGCCCGGTCCTGCTGGTGCCATCGACCCTGGGCACGCTGAAGCCGGAGCGAATTCTGGTGGCGTCGAACGATTCACGGGAATCCCGGCGCGCGATCCTGGACGCTCTGCCGTTCCTGAAACGCGCGGCCCATGTGGCGGCCGTGGAGATCGCGGACGATGACAATATGCCGGCCGCCCGCTCGCACCTCCGCGACGTGGTTGCCTGGCTGCGGCGTCATGGCGTCGAGGCGGAGCCGATTGCAACGCTGTCGGTTGGGGACGATCCAGCCCAGCTCCGGGCCATCGCCGGCGATCACGGCGCCGAACTCATCGTGGCCGGCGCCTATGGCCATAGCCGTCTCAGGGAATGGGTTCTGGGCGGCGTGACGCGGAACCTGCTGCGCTCCCCGGATCGCTGCTCGCTGCTGTCCCACTGACGCGGCGGAGGGCACACCGTGCAGGCAATGGTGCTGAAGCGCCTCAAGGGCGCGCTCGAATGGACGGCGCTGCCGGATCGTGAACCGGGGCCGGGACAGATCCGCGTCGAGGTCAGCGCCTGCGGCGTCTGCCGGACCGACCTCCATGTCGTGGATGGCGAGTTGGCCAACCCGCAGGTGCCCATCATTCCCGGCCACGAGATCGTCGGGCGGATCGACAGGCTCGGCGCCGGCGTCGAGGGTTTGCGCATCGGCGAGCGTGTCGGCGCTCCCTGGCTCGGTCACACCTGCGGGACCTGCCCCTATTGCGTCGGCCATCGTGAAAATCTCTGCGACCATCCGTTGTTTACCGGCTATACGCGCGACGGCGGCTTTGCCACGGCCGTGATCGTCGATGCGCATTATGCGTTTCCGCTCGGCGAGGCCGGCGATGACATTTCGCTGGCGCCGCTGCTGTGCGCCGGCCTGATCGGCTGGCGGTCGCTCCGAATTGCCGGCGAGGGCAAACGGTTGGGCCTCTACGGCTTCGGTGCGGCGGCCCATATCCTGGCGCAGGTCGCGCGCTGGCAGGGCCGATCGGTTTTCGCCTTTACCAGGCCCGGCGATACCGCGGCCCAGGCGTTCGCCCGCAGCCTCGGGGCCGCCTGGGCCGGCGGTTCCGACGAGATGCCACCGGAGCCGCTCGACGCCGCGATCATCTTCGCGACCGCCGGCGATCTGGTGCCGACGGCGTTGAAGGCGGTCCGCAAAGGCGGCCGCGTGGTCTGTGCCGGCATCCATATGAACGACATCCCGAGCTTTCCCTATGACCTGCTGTGGGAGGAGCGGCAGTTGCTGTCCGTCGCCAATCTCACTCGGGCTGACGGGCTGGAGTTTCTGAAGCTGGTACCCGAGATCGGCATCGTGACGAAGACCACCCGCTATCCGCTTCCCCAGGCGAACGAGGCGCTCGCGGATCTTCGCGCGGGGCGCCTCCAGGGCGCTGCCGTCCTGGTGCCCTGAGTTGGAGGGAGTGCCTGGCTGCTGAGTATATCCCGACACTGACGACGACCCCCGGCCCAGGTCTAATCTTCGGCGCTCCAGAATGACCATCCGAGGAGCCGATCCCGATGGGCTATCGCGATTTTACCGCCGGCCCGAAGCGCCCGACCCAAAAGTCGATCGTCCGACGCGGCCTCATCATCAAGGAGCTTCACATGGGACAGATCGGTTCGATCGTCGCTGTCTTCGCCGACCATAGCGCCGCGGAAGCCGCCGTCAAAAAACTGGCCGCGGGCGGCTTCGACATGAAGGAGCTGAGCGTCGTCGGTAAGGGCTATCACACCGAGGAAAAGGTCGTGGGCTTCTACAGCAACGGGGATCGCATCACGTTCTGGGGTGCCCGTGGCGCCTTCTGGGGCGGGCTTTGGGGTCTGTTCTTCGGCGGTCTGTTCCTGACGGTTCCCGTCCTCGGCCATGTCATCGTGCTGGGCTATCTGGCGGCCACGTTGATTTCCGGCATCGAAAGCGCCGTCCTGGTCGGTGGCGTAAGCGCCGTCGGCGCCGCCCTCTATGGTTTGGGCGTGCCCAAGGACAGCGTGCTCCAGTACGAGACGGCGGTGAAAGCCGATCGCTTCCTGGTCATGGCGCATGGTTCAACGTCGCAGATTGCCCGCGCCAAGGCGATCCTGGCGACGTTCGCGCCGTCTTCGCTCCAGATCCATTCTCCGGCGGCGGAGGTCTCGGCGCCGATCGGTTCGCCCGAGGGCCTGGCCGAAGCCGGCATCTTCGTGGTCCACGAATAGTCCGACGGAGATCCGTCGCCGAAAGGGTCGAAATGAAAATCAAATCGGATGAATTCCGTGTCGGCGAGGGGGACGCGGTCGACCTTGAGCAATGGCCGACGATCGTCTCCCCCATCTATTCCTCGGCAGAGCATTATAAGCAGCTGCTGGAGCAGCACATCGCGCAACTGAGCGCGCTGCAGGAGCTGCTTTACGCCTCCAACCGGCATGCCGTGCTGCTGATCTTCCAGGCCATGGACGCGGCGGGGAAGGATGGCGTCATCAAGCATGTGATGTCGGGGATCAATCCGCAGGGCTGCCAGGTGTTTAGTTTCAAGCACCCGAGCCTGGCCGAGCTGCAGCATGACTTTCTGTGGCGCACAACCCGCGATCTGCCTGAGCGCGGGCGCATCGGCATCTTCAATCGCTCCTACTACGAGGAGGTGCTGATCGCCCGGGTGCATCCGGAAATCCTCCGCAGCGAAGGGCTGCCCGATGCGCCGGTCGTAGAGAAGACCCTATGGCACGACCGGTATCGCTCCATCGTGGACCTGGAGCGCCATCTCGTCGCCAATGGCACGCGCGTCATCAAGTTCTTCCTGCACCTGTCCAAGGACGAGCAGCGCAAGCGCTTCCTCGCCCGCATCGACGAGCCTGAAAAGAACTGGAAATTCAGCCTCGCCGACATCGAAGAGCGGAAATTCTGGGGGCAATACATGAAGGCCTATGAGAAATGCCTCAAGGCCACCAGCACTGCCGACGCGCCCTGGTACGTCGTGCCCGCCGACGACAAACCGAACGCTCGGCTGATCGTCTCCAGGATCCTGCTCGATACGCTCGACGGTCTGAAGATGTCCTATCCGCAGACAAGCCAGACCCGCCGAGACGAGCTCCTGTCGATCCGCGCGCAACTCGCGAACTGAAGGCCCGAGGGCACCGAGGCTGGGTAGTTTCCGATCCTGCTTTCGCACGGCCGTCGCCCGATAGGATTGCTGCGTCGGCCATGCGTCGGGGCGACCAGGCGATCGGGCAAGCGGCCCGGAACCAAAGAAAGCAGCAGCATGAAGCCTCTCAGCCTGCGGGCAATCGGTGCCTCGATCGCCGGTCTCGCGATCGCCACGACGGGCTGCGTCGCCCAGGTTCCGGCGGCACCGGTGGCATGGACGGCGCCGACAGCATCCGCCCTTTCGGATCAGCAGCTGGACCAGCTCGTCGCCCCGGTGGCGCTCTATGCCGATCCTCTGCTCGCCGATGTGTTGACGGCATCGACCTATCCGCTGGAACTGGTCGAGGCCGAGCGCTGGGCCAGCGATCCGGCGAATGCCGGGCTGAAAGGGGACGCCTTGGCGGCGGCACTCACTGGCGAGCCCTGGGATCCGAGCGTCAAGGCCTTGGTGCCGTTTCCTCAGGTCCTGCAGATGATGGATGGCCATCTGGACTGGACCCAGCGGCTGGGCGAGACTTTCCTGGTCCAGCAGGCCGACGTGATGGATGCGGTCCAGCGCCTGCGCCGTCGCGCACAAAGCGCCGGCCAGCTCAAATCCTCGCCCCAGGAAGTGGTTGGCAGCGACGCGGAGAACGTGACGATCCTGCCGCCGCCATCGCAGGTGATCTATGTCCCGACGTACGATCCCTGGTGCGTCTACGGGCCCTGGGCGTCGCCGGTGGCACCGCCCTATTATTATTCGCCCTGGTCGGGGTCATGCGATGGGGCCGACTACGCGATCGGCTTCGAGGCCGGCATTTTCCTGCCGTTCGGCTATTGGGAATGGGGCTCGTTCGATTGGCGCAATCGCGACATTCGGATCGATCGCGGCCGCTACGATCAGTTTCGCTCCGGTCACCAGCCCGCGGACGGCGTCTGGCGCCACGACCCGACGCATCGTGGCGGCGTGCCCTATCGTGACCAGAGAAACGCGCAGCAGTTTCAGCCCGATCGAAACTATCAGCAATCCTTCCGCGGCTATGCCGGACGGGATGGCCAGCCGGCGCAGGCGGGACGACCGGTCTACCAAAGCTTTGGGTCCGGCCGCGCCGTCCAGGCCCAATCGCAGCGCGGCCAGATCAGCCGACAGGGAATGGCCGGCGGCGCGCCGCGCGGCGGTGGCGGTCCACGCGGCGGTGGTGGTGGCGGGCGCGGCGGCGGGTCCGCAGGCGGCGGGAGACGATGATGATCGCGCAACCCCGTCTCCCAATCGATAAGGACAAAACCGGTATGGCGAAAATCTTCGCGGCACCCGTCAGGCATCGCCTGTTGATCCTGGGGTTCACCGCCATGGTAGCGGGCGCGCCGGCGGCCAGGGCCGCGACGGTCCTGCCTGAAAATTTCGCCACGCCCCAGCAGGCGGTCGACGCGCTGGTCGCCGCCGCCCGCAACACCGATCCCAAGGGCTTGCTCAAGATCTTCGGACCCGCTGGGCGGGATCTCGTCAGTTCGGGCGACCCGATCGCCGACAAGAACGCCGATGCCGGCTTCGTCGAGCATTATGGCAAGCGGCACGAAATCCTGCTGGACACCAAGAACAAGGCGACGCTGGTCCTGGGCGACGAGGAATGGCCGTTTCCCATCCCGTTGGTGCGGCATGCCAAGACGTGGCATTTCGATGCCGGCGCAGGTGCGCAGGAAATCCTCAATCGCCGGGTGGGGCGGAACGAGCTGAATGCCATCGAGGTGTGCCGCAGCTATGTCGTCGCCCAGCGGGATTATGCCTACGGGCAGCAAGACATGCGGAGTCCACGGGAATATGCCCGAAAGTTCGTCAGCACGCCCGGTCAGCACGACGGCCTCTATTGGGCGGTCCGGTCCGGTGAAGCGGAGAGCCCGATCGGCCCGGAGATGGCGGCCGCGCGGGCCGAAGGCTACGGCGGCACCGACCAGCAGGCGCCGGCCCAAAGCCAACCCTACCATGGCTATTTCTACAAGATCCTGGAGCGGCAGGGACCTGCGGCACCCGGTGGTGCCCGCAACTATCTTGTCGATGGCCACATGACCAACGGTTTCGCCCTCTTGGCCTTTCCGGCGAAATACGGGGAGTCCGGCGTCACGAGTTTCATCGTCAACCAGGATGGCCTGGTCTATGAAAAGGATCTCGGCCGCGACACCGCAGCCCTCGCGCCGGCGATCGTCGAGTTCAACCCCGATCGGACGTGGACGCTGCCCTGACGGCTCCGTTGCTTGAGCTTTCCGCTGTCGCGGCCACGACCAGACGTGCCAGAGCCGGCAGCGACTTCGACCCGGTCTTTCTCATGACCGAAGCCCGGTGGTTCTCGACGGTTCGCTGGCTGAGGCCCAGGTCGGCCGCGATATTCTTGCTCGGGTGCCCCGCCAAAACCAGTTCCATGACCTGGCGCTGGCGCGGCGTCAGGCACGCGACGTGATCGGCCGCCGCTTCGCGACGGGCGGACAGGATCCCATTGTCGCGTGATTCGCTGAGCGCGGTCTCGATGCTGGCCAGCAGGTCGCTTCTGCCCACCGGCTTTTCCAGAAAGTCGGACGCCCCGGCCTTCATGGCCTGGGTGGCCATCGGCACATCGCCGTAGCCGGTGATCATGATGGTGGCCAGCGCATGCCCCGTCTCGCTCAATTGGTTCAGCAGTTCGAGGCCGCTCATACCCGGCAGGTAGGCATCGACCAGCAGGCATCCCTCGCGCTCCGGCCGATAGGCATCGAGGAACGCTTCGCAGCTCTCGTAATCCTCGACGATCATGCCTTCGCCTTCGAGCGCGGAGCGGATTGCGGCCCGGATATGGTGGTCGTCGTCGACGATGGAAATGACGGCATTTTGCGTCGCTTCGACCGCTCCAGACGGATGGTCGGCGGCCGGCATATCCGGCAAAAGCCGCTGGATCGCCTGGCGCAACTCCTTGAGCTTGACGGGCTTGCGAAGCTGTTCGCAGTGCTGGAGCGCCCTGTCGCCCGGCGTCGAGGCCAATATGTCTGCGCTGAGGACGATCAGCGGCACATCATGATGCAGGCGCTCGCACAGGGCGGCACCAAGCTCCAGGCCATTCATGCCGAAAGGCAGTCGGTAGTCGGTGATGACGAGGTCGGGGCGGATGGCCCCGTTCGTCACCAACGCCAATGCGGATTCCGCGTCCGACGCGGTGGTCACTTCGTGCCCTTCGTTGGCGAGCACCTGCTCGAATATCTCTCGCAGTTCCTGGCTGTCGTCGACGACGAGAATCGAACGCGCATGGCTGGCGTGGCTGGCGGTCGCAGGCTTTATCGCCCCGGTGTAGTTTACCTCCGCGGAGCGGCGCTCGCTCAGGGGCAGTTCGATATCGATCGAGAAGACGGAGCCCTTGCCGAGTTCCGACCGGGCGGAAACCTTGTGGCCGAGCAAATCTGCCAAGACCTTGAGAATGGACAGGCCATGGCCGTCGCCAAGGCTGGGATCTCGCTGCCCCGGATCCTGCTGGCCGGCAAAAATACAGCCGAGCGCCGCTGCCGACATGCCCATCCCCGTATCCCAGACTTCGATGCTCAACCAGCCATCGCGCTGTCGGCACCCCAACAGAAGCTTGCCGGTTTTCGTATAGGCGATGGCGTTCATCAGCAGGGTGCGGATCATCTGCTTCAGCAGGCGGGGATCGCTGTCGATCGACAGATGGCAGGGGACGATATGCAGCGAGAGCCCCTCGGCATGGGCGCGATAGGCGAATTCGTCTTTCAGCCGGCCGAACAGCCAATCGACGGAAAATCTCGCGATATCGGGCCGGACGCGCTCGACCTCGAATTGATTGACATCGAGCAGCGTGCTCAGCATGCCCGACATGGTTCCCAGCGCTTGATCCAGCTGCTCTGCCAGATCCTTGGGACTGTTTCCCTCGGCCAGCATGCCGTGCAGCATGGCCAAGGTTTGCAGCGGTTGGCGCAGATCGTGGCTCGCGGTCGACAGAAACCGCGATTTCGCCGCGGTTTCCTGTTCGGCCAGTTGCCTCGCAGCCTCCAGCGTTTTCACGATAGTCTTGCGCTCGGTCACGTTCCTGAACGTGAGAACGGCCCCCTCGATGCCGAGCTCAGTCCGATAGGGGGAGATCTGCCGGACGTACCGGACGCCGTCTTTCCCCTCGACCTCCCGCTCCAGCGGGTCACCGGTTTGAACGACTACGGTGACATCGTCGAGGAGCGCGTCGTCCGAACCGAGCGCACGGAAGTCCGCGAGCGGCCGACCCACGTCACCCGATATCAGGCTGAAGATCGAGCGGATCTCGGGCGTGAAGAATCGAATATTGAGGTTGCGGTCGAGCAGCAGCGTCGCGAGATTCATGCTGCGGAGGACATTGCGGAGGTCGGCTGCCGTGGCGGGCGCGACGTCCGACCGTCGCGAGGCCTCGTCCGCCGACGGTCCCTGGTTGAGGATTTCGGGGATTTGACCTTCGCCAATGGGTCCGGGCGGCGACGCCCCCTTCTCAATTGCGTGCAAGGCCGGGCCCGGCGCTGGGTAGAAGCGTTTCTCGAGCATAGTGAATGGCTCCTACTACCAGCCCCCCGCTTGAAGGCGCGCGTCACACTCCCGGCAGAATATCGCTGAGCGACCCGGACAGGCTTGAGGCAGATCAAAATTCAGAAGCGCAAGCAGGCGGGGCGTTTTCCGTACCGACCGGCTCTTTAAGCCGGGGCGACAGCCGATCTCAGACCGCTGTCGATCTATCGCAAGGGCGCGAGAGACGATCCAGATGCTCCACACCACTCAACCCCCCGCTCCGGCGAAGGGTTCCCGCACGCGACAGAACGGTCGCCGTCGTGTGCAAACGCGGCGGGCGGATTTCCCCCAAGTGGGCAGGAGCACGCGGCCTGAGCCGCCGGCGCTAGGAGGCGGGGAGAAGCGGTTCGGCAGCGACGGGGAAGCGCAATGTCCAGGCGGTGCCCGGATCGGAACGAAGCGATGCCGAGCCGTCGACCTGCTCCATCAGGCGGCGCACCAGCCCCAGGCCGCGTCGCTTGCTGTTCCCCGTATCGTTGAAGCCGATGCCGTCGTCGACGAATTCGATCGTCGCATCCTCACCCTCGCGCCCTGCCAGCAGCGAGACCGTGATGGCGCCGACTTCCTTCGGAAACGCATGGAGATAGCTGTTCGAGATCAGCTCCGCGACGACGAGACCCAGCGCCGTCGCCGTGTCCAGATCCAGCATGAGCGGCTGCGAGTGGCAGGTCAGTACGATGTTCCGATGCTGCGGAACCTCCATGGCATTGAAGCCGTCGCAGAGCGAAGACAGGTAGGTGCCGAAATCGATCGTCCGCGTGAGGCCGGTCCCCAGCAGATGGTCATAGACCTTGGCGAGCGTCATGACCCGCCGGGCGATGGCGCTGATCCCCTCTCTGCCCGTGCCGTCATCGGGGGAATGGATCTGCTTGTTCAGCATGCCGTAGACGAGCTGCAGATTGTTGCGGACGCGGTGCTGCAGCTCTTGGGCCAGGATACCTTTTTCGGACAGGAGGCGATCTTGTGCCGCGAGCAGCCGATCCCGGTCGGCGACCATGTCTCTCATCTGTTCGAGTGCGGCTTGGACGACGCTATTGCGTTTCGACGTGTTGACCGCTTCCGCCAGGACATTGGCGAAACCCGTGACGAAATTGATGTCGTGTTCGTCGTAGGCATGCCGCTTCGGGTTATCGATCTCCAGCACGCCCCAGGGCTGTCCTTCGTGCTTCTTGATGACGACGTCCAGCGTCGAGACGATGCCGTGCTGGGCATAGAAGGCCGGCAGCAGGAAGCTCGCATCCCGGGTCAGGTCCTCGCAGATCACCGGCAAGCCGGTGATGAAGGCGCGCCCCTGCGGCGAGCTTTTGTCGGCACGGGATACGACGCAGCCGACAACGCCCGGCTGCCAGCCGACGCCGGCCTCGACCAGCAGGTCGTTCTCGTCGGCGCGATAGCGGCAGACCTTGCAGAAGGGGACTTCCAGGCTGTCGGCACAGACGCGCGCGGCCTCGGTCAGGACCTTGCCGAGATCGCTCTCGCCCAGCGCGAAACTGCCGAATGTGGCCAGTGCCGCCTGCTGACGCAGCAGACGCGCAATATCGGCGTCGCGGGAATCCTTGCCGTTTTTCCCGTTGGCCCCGGGCGGACCCTCCAGCAGACGGAAGCCGCTGGGGAATGGCGGCGATGCTTTTCCGGTACGAACCATCTCGGAAACGATGTGCAAAGCGCGGATCACGTCCGCCGGGCGGTAAGGCTTGTCCAGGCAGGCCTCGCCGTCCGCTCTCGACAATTCGATCTGGCCGGCATTGCCCGTGGCATAGAGAATACCGAGCCCGGTGCGATCGAGCTGAGCCGCGATCTCCGTACCGAAACCGCCTGCCGTCAGTCGCAGGTCCAGCAGCGCCAAGTCGGGCTTGTGCAGCTTGGCCAGTGCCACGCCTTCCGCAACGCTGCGCGCCATCCCGCAAACTTCGAAACCGCCGCCAACGACGATTTCTTCGAGCATGTCGGCCATCAACAGGTCGTTTTCGGCGATCAAGACTTTGAGCATTGGGCCGCTTTCAGATCGGGTGCGAACTTCGGCATCGTCGCTGCAACCGACGCTAGACGCTTTTGGCGAGTTCAATAGACTCGGAATCTACTTAGGGTAACGGACCCGATGCTCATGCAGCAGCCTTGAGCGGCTGTTCTCCGACGTTGTGCGCAGCCAGGCCGGCCAACACGAGAGCGGACGCGGGATTCATGGTGTCGACCATCGCGGTCGGGATCAGGATGGTGGCGCCCCGTTCCTTGGTCGTCTCGTAGATGATGTTCATTGCGCGCAGCTGCAGCGCGATCGGATGTTCGGCATAGGCCTTGGCGGCGGCGACGAACCGGCTGGCGACCTCTTCCTCGGCGGAGCCCAGGATGATGCGGGCCTGCTTCTCGCGCTCGGCCTGGGCCTGGCGGGACATCGAATCCTGCAGCGCCACCGGGATGGCGACATCGCGCACCTCGACCGAGCCTACTGAGATCCCCCAGGCGGCGGTCTTGGCGGCGATCTCCGCCCGAAGCTGTTCATCGGCCGCCTTACGATCCGACAGCAATGCTGCCAGCATCGATGATCCGATCATCTCGCGCAGGGAGGTCTGCGCGACCCGGTCGATCGCCTCGCGATAGTCGGTGATCTTGAGGGCGGCGGCCTCGGCGTTTTCGACATGCCAGAAAATGATGGCGTCCACATTGACCGGCACGGTGTCCTTGGTCAGCGCCTGCTCGGCGTTGAACGCGGTGGTCTGGATGCGCTCATCGATGATGGCGATAATCTGATCGACGATCGGAATGATCAGGAACATCCCCGGACCCCGGACGCCATGCAGCTTGCCGGCACGCAGCACGACGAATTTCTGCCAGGTATTGGCCATCTTCAACGACGATCCAATCAGGATCGCAGCGGCGAAGAACCCCAGCGAGTAGAACGGGTGCATGTAGCCATCGACGGAATAGAGAAGTCCGCCGATCGCGATGCCGACGGCGAAAAGAACAAACACCAGCGCAGAGGTTATCTTGTTCATCGGATTGATTCCTGTGGTCTTGCTGCATCGGCGAGGTCGCGACCGATGATCCGCACCAGAGCCTGGGCGATGTCAGAGACTAGGGGCGACGACGGCTTGCGCGACAGGCTCGGGAATCACTCAGGTCGGGCATTGCCCCCCTCGCGCCTGAAGCGCGCCGTGATCGCGCGTGCCGTGCGCTCGGGCGAGGCTGAAGGGCTGGCGATCCGTCTCCGCCCACTAAGTAATTTCCGATTCTGTCGAGATCGGCCGAGGCCGGCTAGCCTCGAAACTTGCGGCTATTCTCGGCAATCGCGGTGTTCGAAATGACGATTACGGCGCTCGGATCCGAATTCGACGCGTTCCTGTTCGCGCCGATCGGCTGGGACAAGAACGAGATGGTGCTCAGCGTCGTGTCGGCGCTGGCGAGGCTCGATGTCGATCCGTGGACGGAGGCGGCCAAGCTGGCGCGACTGCCGAAACCGGCAGCGGCGAGCCGGTTGGCCGGATTGCTGGCCGACCTGCCCGGTGGGCCGCCGGCGCATTTCGATCCACGCAAAGGTGCGGCACGCCTGGTGGACCTGCTCCCGCGTGCAGCGGTGTCCGAAAATCTGACACCCCGGGTCGTCCAGACCGCCATAGCCGTGCCGAACTACCACATCATCGCCTTCGTCGTCCTTGCCGTCCTCATGTTCAGCGTCCAATACGTCATCGCCAGCCGTCAGGCGGCCACGCCGGTTGAGGCGGCCGGCAGCACGGTTGCCGGCGCTGATTCGGCAAAAGAGCCGACCGGTTCCGCACCCTGATGGGGGTTCCAGATGGCGGCCTGCTCTCAGGGGATTGAGTAGTTTCCGAGCCTGCATCCGCCGATCGGCTTCGGTCTAGGCTCCTTTCCATCGAACCGCTGACCTCAAATTGAACGCCTCGGCATCGCTCGGCGACGCCGAACCGGCAACGCCGGACGGCGACGACCAGCGCACAGAGGCGAAGCCCATGACCTACCAGAGCGTCAATCCAGCCGACGGCAAGCTGCTGATGCAGTTCGACGATCTGACCAATGAGCAATTGGCCGTGAGGCTCACGGCCGCCGAGGCTTGTTTCCAGAGCTGGCGGCACAAGCCCTACGCCGAACGCGCCAAGATCGTGGGCCGGGCGGCGGTACTGCTGCGCGAGCGGAGCGAAGAATTCGCGCACACCATGACGCTGGAGATGGGCAAACGCATCGGCGAGGCCCGCGGCGAGGTCGCGTTCAGCGCCGACATTTTGGCCTATTACGCGAAGAACGCCGAACGCTTCCTGGCGCCGGTGATCCTCGATCCGGCCATCGGCGAGGCGCATATGGAGAGCAGCCCGATCGGCGTGATCTTCGGGGTCGAGCCCTGGAATTTTCCCTATTATCAGCTGGCACGCGTCGCGGGTCCCCATCTGATGGCCGGCAATACGTTGTTGGTGAAGCATGCCGGCTGCGTGCCGCAATGTGCGATCGCCTTCGAGACGCTGTGGATCGATGCCGGCGCGCCGGCGGGGCTCTACACCAATCTGCTGATCTCCCACGACCAGACCGACCGCGTCATCGACGACCCGCGGATCAAGGGTGTGGCACTCACGGGCAGCGTGGCGGCCGGCCGCAGCATTGCGGCGCGGGCCGGCAAGAATCTGAAGCCGTCTTCCATGGAATTGGGCGGCAGCGACGCCTTCATCGTGCTGGAAGATGCCGACCTCGACCATGCCGTCAAATGGGCCGTGTGGGGCCGCATGTACAACACCGGCCAGACCTGTTGTGCGGCCAAGCGCTTCATCGTCGTCGAAGAACTCGCCGATCGGTTCCTGGAGCGGTTCGCGGGGGCCTTGGGCGCGCTCAAACCCGGCGATCCGCTCGACCAGAAGACGACGCTGGGGCCGCTCTCCACCGAAGCGGCGTTGGTGCAATTGCTGGGACAGGTCGAGAGCGCGATCGCCAACGGGGCGACGCTGATCATGGGCGGCAAGCGCATCGACCGTCCCGGCGCCTTCATGGCGCCGACGATCCTGACCGACGTCAAGCCCGACAATCCGGCGTTCCGGGACGAGTTCTTCGGCCCGGTCGCCCTGTTCTTCCGGGTGAAGGACGAGGATGCGGCGGTCGCCCTCGCCAATGATTCCGACTTCGGCCTGGGCGGCTCCGTCTTCACCAGCGATATCGCCCGCGGCAGGCGCGTGGCGAGCCGGGTCGAGACCGGGATGATGTTCATCAACAACATCTCCTGGTCGGACGCAGAGCTGCCGTTCGGCGGCATCAAGGCATCCGGCTACGGCCGCGAGCTGGGCGACATGGGCATCCAGCAGTTCGTGAACAAAAAGCTGGTTCGCTACGCGGCGCTCGTGGCCCCGCTGTAAGCGAAATCGATCGACGCCGCGGTTCGCGCGAAACCGTGCCGCCGGGGTTACGGGGCGTTCCGACCACCCCGTCGGAACGCCCCATAGCTCGCAGCCGTCCCTTCTCATCGCACGACTGGAACGTCCCATGGCCCATAAGATGCACGCCGCGATCGTCGAGCAGTTCGGCAAGCCCCTCGCATTCCAGGAATGGGATATCCCCGTGCCGGGCCCCGGCCAGATCCTGGTCAAGACCGAGGCGTGCGGCGTCTGCCATACCGACCTCCATGCCGCACGCGGCGATTGGCCGGTGAAGCCGACGCTGCCGTTCATTCCCGGGCACGAGGGCATCGGACGGGTCGCCGCCGTCGGCGCCGGCGTCACCATCGTCAAGGAGGGCGACCGGGTCGGCGTGCCCTGGCTCTATTCGGCCTGCGGCCATTGCGAATATTGCCTGAGCGCCTGGGAGACGGTGTGTCCCGACGCGCAATTCGGCGGCTACACCAAGAACGGCGGCTTCGCCGAATACATCATCGCCGATCCGAACTACGTCGCCCATATCCCAGCCGGCCTCGGCGCCAAGGAGGCGGCGCCGCTGATCTGCGCCGGCATCACCACCTACAAGGGGCTAAAGGAGACCCAGGCGCGGCCCGGTGAATGGGTCGCGATATCCGGTGCCGGCGGTCTCGGCCATCTGGCGATCCAATATGCCAAGGCCATGGGGCTCAAGGTCTGTGCGGTCGATATCGACGAAGGCAAGCTCGACCATGCCAAGAAGCTCGGGGCGGATCTGGTGGTCAACGCCAAGACCGGCGATCCGGCCGCCGCGGTCAAAAAGGGCACCGACGGCGGCGCTCATGGCGTGCTGATTACGGCGCCCTCGCTCTCCGCCTTCAAGCAGGGCGTCGGCATGACCCGCAAGCGGGGCACCTGCGTGCTGGTCGGGCTGCCGCCGGGCGAGTTCCCGGTGCCGCTGTTCGATGTGGTGGCGAACTGCATCAATATCGTCGGTTCGTTCGTCGGCACCCGCCACGACATGGCCGAAGCGCTCGCCTTCGCGGTCGACGGCAAGGTCAAGGCCGATATCGAACTGCAGCCGCTGTCCGCGATCAACCGGGTGTTCGACCGGTTGCAGCATGGCGATGTGCCGTCGCGGGTCGTGCTCGATTTCGCGGGCGCCTGAGCGTCGAGCGAACCGCCGCAACCCCGACCGGAGCGATCGATGTCAGCCCCTTTGTCCGCCGACCTCCTGCAGAAAATGCACGCCTACTGGCGCGCGGCCAACTATCTCTCGGTCGGGCAGATCTATCTGCAGGACAATGCGCTGCTCGAGCGGCCGCTCAAGTTCGAGGACGTCAAGCCGCGCCTGCTCGGCCACTGGGGCACGACGCCGGGTTTGAATTTTCTCTATGTCCATCTCAATCGGCTGATCAAGGAACATGATCTCGACATGATCAACGTCATCGGCCCGGGACATGGCGGCCCGGGCCTGGTGGCGCAGACCTATCTCGAGGGTTCCTATACCGAGCGCTATCCGGCGATCGAGCGCAGCCGCAACGGGCTGCATCGGCTGTTCCGGCAATTCTCCTGGCCGGGCGGCATCCCGAGCCATGTCTCCCCCGAAACGCCCGGCTCGATTCACGAGGGCGGGGAGTTGGGCTATTCGCTCACCCACGCCTATGGCGCCGCGTTCGACAATCCGGACCTGATCGTCGCCTGCATCGTCGGCGACGGCGAGGCGGAAACCGGTCCGCTGGCGGCCAGCTGGCATTCCAACAAATTCCTGAACCCCGCGCGCGACGGCGCGGTTCTGCCGATCCTGCATCTCAACGGCTTCAAGATTGCCAACCCGACGGTGTTGGCCCGCATTCCTCACGACGAACTGGCGGATCTTCTGCGCGGCTACGGCTATGACCCGCATGTCGTCGAAGGCGACGATCCGATGGTGGTGCACCAGGCGCTCGCCGGAACGCTCGATACGGCCCTGGGTCAGATCCGCGAGATCCAGAAGGCCGCGCGAAAGGGCAAGGGCAGCCCGCGGCGGCCGCGCTGGCCCATGATCGTGTTCCGCACGCCCAAGGGTTGGACCGGGCCGAAATTCGTCGACGGCAAGCCGGTCGAGGGCACCTGGCGCGCCCACCAGGTGCCGATCGCCGATGTCAAGAATCCCGAACACCTGAGCCAGCTCGAAGAATGGATGCGCAGCTACCGGCCGCAGGAGCTGTTCGACGGCGAGGGCAGGTTCCGTCCCGACCTTGCGGCACTGGCGCCGACCGGGCATCGCCGCATGGGCGCCAATCCCCATGCCAATGGCGGCGAGCTGTTGAAGCCGCTCGCCATGCCGCATTTCCGCGCCTATGCGGTCGATGTGCAGAAGCCGGGCCTGCTCCGGGCAGAAGCGACGCGGGTGCTGGGCAATTTCCTGCGCGACGTGATGAAGCTCAACCTGCAGACCGGGAATTTCCGGCTGTTCGGTCCGGACGAGACGGCCTCGAACCGGCTGGAGGCGGTCTATCAGGTCTCCGGCAAGGCATGGATGGCCGCGGTCGAACCGGTCGATGTCGATCTCAGCGCCGACGGCCGCGTGATGGAAGTGCTGAGCGAGCATCTGTGCGAGGGCTGGCTCGAAGGCTATCTGCTGACCGGCCGGCACGGTCTGTTCTCCTGCTACGAGGCCTTCATCCACATCGTCGATTCGATGCTGAACCAGCATGCGAAATGGCTGAAGGTCACCCGCAAGATCCCTTGGCGCGAGCCGATCGCCTCCTTGAACTACCTGCTGACCTCCCATGTCTGGCGCCAGGATCACAATGGCTTCTCCCATCAGGATCCGGGCTTCATCGATCATGTGGCGAACAAGAAGGCCGACATCGCGCGCATCTACCTGCCGCCGGATGCGAACTGCCTGCTGTCGGTCGCCGACCATTGTCTCCGGAGCCGCAACTACATCAATCTGATCATCGCGGGGAAGCAGCCGGAGTGGCAGTGGCTCGACATCGACGCCGCGGTCCGCCACTGCGCCGCCGGCGCCGGCATCTGGTCCTGGGCTGGGACTGAGGACGGCGATCCCGATGTGGTCATGGCGTGCGCCGGCGATGTCCCGACGCTGGAGACGCTTGCGGCCGTGACCTTGTTGCGGGCCTACGTGCCGGATATCCGCATCCGCGTCGTCAATGTCGTCGATCTGATGGTGCTGCAGCCCCAAGCCGAACATCCCCACGGCCTGGACGATCGCGATTTCGACGCGCTGTTCACGGCCGACAAGCCGGTCGTCTTCGCGTTCCACGGCTATCCCGCGATGATTCACAAGCTGGTCTACCAGCGGCGCAATCACGCGAACATCCATGTTCACGGCTTCGAAGAGGAGGGGACGACCACGACGCCGTTCGACATGGTCGTGCTCAATCATTTGGATCGCTACCAGCTGGCACTCGACGCCATCCGGTGGATTCCGAGACTGGCATCGACGCTAGACGCCGCGACCGAACGCTATTGGGCGACCATGGAACGGCACAAGCGGCATATCGCCGAGCATGGCGAGGATATGCCAGAGGTTCGCGAGTGGTGCTGGAGCGCGCCAGCGGCGAAGTGATCGCCGATTTCGCGCGCCTGATCGCGCAGCTTCCCGACCCGCTGGCGTTCGCAGGCGCCTTCCTGGTGGCGGGCTTCCTGGCCACGCGATTGGGTTTTCGCGACCGGCCCGTGGGCCGGTTCCTCTGCCAATTCGCCTCGTTCGCCGGATTCTCCATCATGCTCGGCATGGCCGGAGTGATGCCGTCCGAGCCGACGCCGGCGATGGATCAGAAATTCACCTACGTCGTCATCAGCGTGTTCAAGATCGTGTGGTGGCTTGCGGCCTCCTGGCTGTTCGTCGGCTTCGTTCGCGCGGTCATCGTCTTTCGGCGACAGCCACGGGAGACGCGCTTCCTGCAGGATATCGTCGCCGGGTTCATCTACATCGGCGCCGTCGTCGCCATTATCGCCTATGTTTTCGATCTGCCCGTGGGCGGACTGCTCGCAGCCTCGGGCGTGATCGCCATCGTGCTCGGCCTGGCCCTGCAGAGTACGTTGGGTGACGTCTTTTCCGGGATCGTCCTCAATCTGGCCCGCCCCTATCATCCCGGCGACTGGGTGATCCTGGATGGTGGCCTGCAAGGGCGGGTGATCGAGACCAACTGGCGGGCGACGCAGATCCTCAACGCCGACAACGACCTGGCCATTGTGCCGAACAGCCTGATCGCCAAGTCAAAAATCATCAATACGAGCAATCCCTGGAAGGCACATGGCATTACCCTGCTGATCAGGCTCGAACCGACGGTGCTGCCGTCGCGCGCCTGCGCCGTGCTGGAGACGGTGCTGCTCAGCTGCAATCATATCCTGCGCCTGCCGCCGCCGACCGTGATGATCCGAAGGCTCGATGCCGTGGCACTGTCGTGCGAACTGCAGTTTTTCGTCGCGACGATCGAGTGCGGTCCCGATGCGCAGAACGAGGTGTTCGATCTCGTCTATCGGCATTGCGCGTCGGCCGGCATCCGCCTCGCCCCGCCACCGGGCAGTGCCTACGTCCTGCCGCCGCGCATCGTCCGCGACCCTGCGGGCACGCCGCAGCGATTGTTGGACCACCTCGCCATCTTCGCGCCGCTGTCGGCCGAAGAACGCGTAACGCTCGCGCCGAAGATGAAGCGGCGGGCCTACAAGGCCGGCGATACGCTCGTCGAACAGGGGGCGGTGGCCGCGGCCCTGTTCATCCTCAGTTCCGGCGTGCTGGCGACCTTGCAGGACGGCGCCGCCGGCGAGACGGAGGTCGTACGCCTGGCACCCGGCGACTGCTTTGGCGAGGCGAGCGTGCTGACCGGTGCCCCAGCCATGTTCAAGGTCACGGCGCTGACCAAGGCGATCGTCTATGAAATCGCCCAGGACGACCTCGCCCCCATTCTCAAAGAGCGACCGGCGATTGCCGCGGAGCTGGGGCAGATTCTGGCGCGTCGGGAAGCGGCCGGAAAGCGAAGGGACGAGCAACTGGCGGATCGGGATCGGCATGGCGAAACCCTGGCCGAGCGCTTGGCGGGACGGGTAAAGAATCTGTTCGGTCTGGCGTAGACAGGCTCCGACGCCTGAGGCGGAGCGAAACCGGCAGATTGTTCGATCGGGACACGCGCTCAGCCACGGTAACGTCGATCGAAATGGGGCCTCGCCCGGCGGAGCGGGATAGCCCGCTCAACGCTTGTGCCACGTCCGCAAAGGTCGCGTCGGCCGCCAGGCCCAGCGAAAGTACCGCGTCGTCGAAAACGAATCTCAACCGATTTGCGCCGGCACCGTCATAGGCTTGCATGGTTCTCTCCAAAGGCGATGAGCAGGTCGCAATCAGAGACTACCGATGAACCCGGATCGCCCGTGAGGCTCGGAAATCCCCCAATCGACCGGTTAAATCGACCGGGCCGACCCTGGGCGCGTCGCTTCCGTGCGGACCTGGATTGGGTAGTTTCCGAGCCTGCCCGGCGGATCGGCGCGTGCCTAGCATGCTCGTTTCTCGAAACTGCGCAACGCGCGGAGGGGCATTCCAATGCTGCGGGTCGTCTCAGTACTCAAGGGCTACGCCGTCGACGCGAGCGATGGCCGGATCGGCACCGTCGCCGATTTCCTGTTCGACGACCAAACCTGGAAGCTGCGTTGGCTCGTCGCCGATGTCGGCACCTGGTGGACCGGACAGAAGGTCCTGATCCACCCCTCCGCAATCGCCGGCATAGACCATGAGCTGCGCGAACTCGACCTGTCGCTGACCAAGGAACGGATCAAGGGCAGCCCGGATGCCCGTGAGGACGTGCCGGTCTCGCGGCAGATCGAAAACAAGCTGAACAGCTATTACGGCTGGGACCCGCTGTGGGCGGGGAGCAGCTATTTCGGCGCCGGCGCCATGGCATCCCCGTTGCTGTCGCCGCCATTGCTAGGCCAGCCCTCCGCCGATGCCAGCGTAGGGCTGGACGAGGGCGATCCGCACCTGCGCAGCGTCACCACCGTGATCGGCTGCCATATCCACGCCCGGGACGGCAACATCGGCCATCTGGAGAATTTCATGGTCGATGACGCGACCTGGACCATCGACTACCTGATCGTCGATACCAAGAATTGGTGGCTCGGCAAGCATGTCCTGCTCTCGCCCCATGCGGTCAAGGACATCAGCTATCTGGACCACGAGATCCGGCTCAAGGTTTCTCGCGATCAGGTGAAGACCAGCCCGCCCTGGGACCCCGTGACCGAGATCGAGCAGGCTTACCAGCGGCGCTTGCACGATCACTACGATTGGCCGACCTATGATTGGTGATTGAGAGAGGTCCGATGGCGGGACCGGAAGGCCTGACGAGCCAGGAGGCGGCGCGCCGTCTGCAACAGGGTGGCGCCAATGCGATCGTCGATGTGGCCCCGCATCCCGTACGCCAGGCCCTGCAGAAGCTTTGGGCGCCGATACCCTGGATGCTCGAAGCGGCCATCATGCTGCAGATCGGCCTCGGCGACTATGTCGAAGCCGGCGTGGTCGGGTTTCTGCTGCTGTTCAATACGGCTCTGGGCTTTGTCCAGGAGGGGCGGGCACAGGCGACGCTCGATGCGCTCAAATCCCGCCTGGCGCTCGTTGCGTCCGTTCGCCGGGACGACAAATGGACCACCGTGCCTGCCGCGACGCTGGTCACCGACGATCTGGTCAAGCTGACGCTGGGGTCCGTCGTCGCGGCCGATGTGCGCCTGACCGCCGGGTCGATCCTGATCGACCAGTCGATGCTGACGGGCGAATCCCTGCCGGTCGAGGCCGGTCCCGGCACGGAGACCTATGCGGGCGCGCTCGTCCGGCGGGGCGAAGCGGTAGGATTGGTCGTCGCGACCGGCGAGCGGACCAAGTTCGGTCGGACGGCCGAGCTGGTTCGGACTGCCAAGGTCGAAAGCTCGCAGCAGAAGGCCATTCTGCGCGTGGTGCGCAATCTGGCCCTGTTCAACGGCGGCGTGACGGTTCTGCTGGCGATCTATGCCGTCCTGCTGGCGATGCCGCTGGCCGAGGTCATCCCGCTCATCCTGGTGGCGATCCTCTCGTCTATTCCCGTGGCGCTCCCCTCGATGTTCACCCTCGCCGCCGCGGTCGGTGCGCGCTCGCTCGCGAAGCAGGGCGTGCTGCCGACCCGCCTCTCGGCGGTCGACGAAGCTGGCGGCATCGATATCCTCTGTTCCGACAAGACCGGGACTTTGACCCGCAACGAGCTTGCCGTGATGTCGGTCCGCGCGATGCCGGGGTTCGATGAGGGCCATGTGCTGGCACTGGCGGCGCTGGCCAGCTCCGACGGCGGCCAGGATCCGGTCGATGTCGCGATTCGAGGCGCTGCAGCAGGAAAAACCGTGCCGGACGCGCCGACGCTCCTCAGCTTCGTGCCGTTCGACCCGGCGGTGAAACGCGCCGAGGCGATGGTGCGCCAGGCCGACGGCACCGAGGCGCGCGTCGTGAAGGGCGCGTTCACCATGCTTCAAGGCCTGGCGCAATCACCGACGACGGCATCGGCTATGGTCGATGAGCTGCAGGCGAAGGGCTACCGGGTCCTTGCCGTCGTCGTCGGACCACCTACGGCGCTGCGGATGGCCGGGCTCATCGCCCTCAGCGATCCGCCGCGCGAGGATTCCGCGGCCCTCGTCGCCGAACTCACCGGGCTCGGGGTCCGGACGATCATGGTCACGGGCGACGCCGCGGCGACCGCCAAGATCGTGGCGGGAATGATCGGCATCTCCGGACCGGCTTGGGCGACGACGCCGCTGCCGGACGATATCCGGGCGGAGGACTATGCCTTGTTCGCCGGCGTCCTGCCGGAAGACAAGTTTCGGCTGGTTAAGGCGCTGCAGGCGTCCGGGCACATCGTCGGCATGTGCGGCGACGGCGCGAACGACGCACCGGCGTTGCGGCAGGCGCAAATGGGGATCGCGGTCTCGACCGCGACGGATGTCGCCAAATCATCCGCCGGCATCGTGCTGACCGAGCCCGGTCTGGCCGGCATCGTCGCGGCGGTCAAGGAGGGACGCACGACCTTTCAGCGCATCCTCACCTACACGCTCCGGACGCTCGTCCATAAGACCGTGCAGGTACTGTTTCTCGGCCTGGGCCTGATCATCACCGGCCAGGCGATCCTGACGCCGATGCTCATGGTGCTGATGATGGTCACCGGCGACTTCCTGGCCATGTCGTCCTCGACCGACAACGTGCGGCCATCGCCCAGGCCGAGCGTCTGGAACATCGGCCATCTGACCGTGGCCGGTCTGCTGATGGGCGGGATCGATCTCATGTTCTGCGCCAGTTGTCTCGCGGTCGGAAAATACATCCTCGGTCTCGACATCGGGACATTGCGGACCCTGACCGTGGTGACGCTGGTGTTCAGCGGCCAGTCGGTGCTCTACGTCGCGCGCGAGCGGCGCCATCTGTGGAGTTCCTGCCCTGGGCGATGGCTGGTGGCGTCATCCGTGGTCGATGTCGCGATCGTCAGCCTGCTGGCCACGAACGGCATCTTGATGGTGGCACTGCCGCTCCCCATTCTTGCCGGGATGCTCGTTGCTGCCGCGGCGTTCGCGTTCGTTCTCGATGCGGTGAAGATACAGCTCTTCCGCTGGCTTCAGATCGGCTGAGCGAGGGCGAGGACAGCCGGTGCTGTCCCCGCGATCCCGTCAGGCGGCGGTCTTCTTGGTGCCGTTCACGTCTTCGAACTCGGCATCGACGACCTTTTCGCCCGCGGCCTCGGCGGCGGGATGATCCCCACCCTCCGGTGTGCCGGCCGCGGCCTGCGCCTTGTAGACGGCTTCCTCGATCTTGACCGTCACCCGGCTGAGCCGGTCGGTCGCCTGCTTCAGCCCCTCGTGATTGTCGCCCTCCATGGCGGATCGGGCGCTGGAGATCGTGGCCTGGGCCTCGTCCTTGTCGCCGGTGGCCAAGCTGTCGCCGTGTTCCGCCAGCAGCTTTTCGACCTGATGGATCAAAGCGTCGGCATGGTTCTTCCCCTCGACGAATTCACGACGCTTCTTGTCGGCGCCGGCGTTGGCCTCGGCGTCCTTCACCATGCGTTTGATGTCGGCCTCGTCCAGACCGCCGCTGGACTGAATGCGGATCTGTTGCTCCTTGCCCGATGCCTTGTCTTTGGCCTGGACCGAGACGATGCCGTTCGCGTCGATGTCGAACGTGACCTCGATCTGCGGCACACCGCGCGGTGCCGGCGGGATGCCGGTCAGGTCGAAGTTGCCGAGCGCCTTGTTGTCGGCCGCCATCTCGCGCTCGCCTTGGAACACCCGGATCGTGACCGCACGCTGGTTTTCGTCGGCGGTCGAGAAGATCTGGCTTTTCTTGGTCGGGATCGTGGTGTTGCGGTCGATCAGCCGGGTGAACACGCCGCCGAGCGTCTCGATGCCCAGGCTGAGCGGCGTCACGTCGAGCAGCAACACGTCCTTCACATCGCCCTTCAGCACGGCGCCCTGCACGGCAGCGCCTATCGCGACGACCTCGTCGGGATTGACGTTGCGCGCCGGCTCCTTGCCGAAGAATTGCTTTACCGCCTCGATGACCTTGGGCATCCGGGTCATGCCGCCGACCAGGATGACCTCGCCGATCTCGGCCGCGGTGACACCCGCGTCCTTGAGGGCGGCCTTGCACGGCTCGATCGTGCGGGCGATCAGGTCGTCGACCAGGCTCTCGAGCTTGGCCCGGGTCAGCTTCATCACCAGATGCTTCGGGCCGGACGCATCGGCGGTGATGAAGGGCAGGTTGATCTCGGTTTCCTTGGCGGAGGAAAGCTCGATCTTGGCCTTCTCGGCGGCTTCCTTGAGGCGCTGCAGCGCCAGCTTGTCGGTGCGCACGTCGATGCCCTGGGTGCGCTTGAACTCGTCGGCCAGATAGTCGATCACGCGCGCGTCGAAATCCTCGCCGCCCAGGAACGTATCGCCGTTCGTGCTCTTCACCTCGAACACGCCGTCGCCGATTTCCAGCACCGAGATGTCGAAGGTGCCGCCGCCCAGGTCATAGACCGCGATCCGGCCGCTATGCTTCTTCTCCAGGCCATATGCCAAGGCCGCCGCGGTCGGCTCGTTGATGATGCGCAGCACGTCCAGGCCCGCGATCTTGCCGGCGTCCTTGGTCGCCTGGCGCTGCGCATCGTTGAAATAGGCCGGCACGGTGATGACCGCCTGCGTCACCGCCTCGCCCAGGAAGGCTTCGGCGGTCTCCTTCATCTTGACCAGGATGAAAGCGCTGATCTGCGAGGGCGGATATTTCTGGCCCTTGCCTTCGACCCAAGCGTCGCCATTGTCGCCGCGGACGATGCCGTAGGGCACCAGGCCCTTGTCCTTTTCGACCATCGGGTCCCCATAGGGACGGCCGATCAGGCGCTTGACCGCATAGATCGTGTTGGTCGGATTGGTGACGGCCTGGCGCTTGGCGGCCTGGCCGACCAGGCGCTCGCCATTGTCGGCGAAGGCCACGATGCTGGGTGTCGTGCGCGCACCCTCGCTGTTCTCGATCACCCGGGCCTCGCCGCCTTCCATAATGGCGACGCAGGAGTTCGTGGTCCCGAGATCGATCCCGATGACTTTACCCATGACGATGGTCCTTTGCCGAACGCGCACCGTTCAAAGCAGCACGCGACCGGGACATATGTTGGCCTGTGGGATCGACCGGCAGGCCCCCGGGGGAAAGGTTCTGGGCGCCGGCGCTCAGGCCGTCCGATCGACCCGCGGCGGATCGCCGGCGCCGACCGCTACACGCGCTTTCGCGACGACGACCATCGCCGGACGAAGCAACCGTCCGTTCAAGGTCCAGGTCGGGCTCAAGGCATGGAGAACGGTCCCGGCCGGCTGGTCGGGGGCGTCATGCTCGGCCATGGCCTGATGGCGATTGGGGTCGAATACCGAGCCCGTCGGATCGTCGCGCTTGATGCCGTTGCGCTCCAGCAAGCCAATGAAACCACGCTCGGTTTCCAGCAGCCCGCTGCGCAGGCTGGCGATGTTCGCCGGCTCTCCGGCGGCGACCTGCGGCAGGCTGTCCAGACCACGCCGAAGGTTTTCGGCGGCCTCGACGACGTCGGCCGCGAATTTCTGCACGGCATAGTCGCGCGCTTCTGCGACATCGCGCTTGGCGCGGAGGCGGACATTGGCGACTTCCGCCTCCGACCGCATCCAGCGGTCGTTCATCTCTGCCAGCTCGTCTTCAAGCGTCGCGATGCGCGCACTGTCGGGGGCGTCGTCTTCAGGAAGGGGCGCTGCGTCATCGGCGTTCATGACGCCGCACGCCGGGTCGGGGCCGCTGGTTGCCGTGACATGGGTCATTCCTTTCCTGATGCATCACAGGAGCGCGGCAAGGCCCCCCAATAGCGAGGCGGACGACCAAGCGATCGTCACTGCAATGGGCTGAATTGGGGCTGTTGGCCATGTTCGAATAGTCGAGACACGAAGCATAGCCGTCCGCCGGTCGCCGGCAGCAGGCTCGGAAATTACTCACGCCGTCATGTCGTCTATCGCCCTGTATTCATAGAGATATGCTGCCAACTCCTGGCGAGCCGTCTCCGGCACCGTGCGCCCAAGACCGGTCCCGAGCTCTCGCATGCGACGGCGCAGATCATAGAGCTGGTCGAGCAACGACAGGACGATCGGCAGGGCCGCCTCATCGAGTTGCAACTCGTGGCACAGCTCCTGGATCAGCCGAATGCGCGCAACGTCGATTTCCCGGAATGCGTAGTCGCCCGCATGCCCGTCCGGTCGCACCCATTCATTGCCGATCCAACGGTCCAGATCGCCGGGATCCAGGTCCGGGACCTGTGCGATCAGGACTTCAATGCTGATCATGGGCTTGTCTCCATCTCTCGCCGCGGATCGTGCGGATGTTCCGGCTTCCAATCGCGCAGAAAGGCCTCCAAAGCCGCATCAGGCTTGCCCAGCACCACCCGCAAGCTGGCGTAAATATCGCCGGCGGGATGGCCGCCGTGCATCGGCACCCCTCGGCCGCGGAGCCGGAGCTTCGTCCCGCTGTCGGAGCCGGCCGGTATCTGCATCCGGACCGATCCACCCGGCGTCGGCACTTCGATCGAGCCGCCGAGCACCGCTTCGGACAGGCTCACCGGCAGCTCCAGCCGGATGTGTTGACCGTCGCGCTTGAAATATGGGTGGGGTCTGACGTGGATTTCGACCAAGGCATCGCCATCGACGCCGCCCTTGCCGGCGGCGCCGCCTTGCCCGCGCAAGCGCAGGACCTGGCCATCCGATGTGCCGGCCGGGATCTTGACGTCCAGGGTCCGTCCGTCCGGGAGCGTCAGGCGGCGGGTCGCCCCATTCACCGCGTCGAGAAAATCCGTCGTGAAGGAATAGCGGTCATCCGACCCGCGCATGTTGCTCTTGCCGGGCCGCCCGCCGCCGTTGAACATCGAACCGAAGATGCTGCCCAAATCCTCAGCACTCCATCCGCTCGGCTGCGGCCCGGATTGGCCGTAACGGCGCCCCGCTTCTCCGTCGGCATAGTCGCGATATGAGGGGTGACGCGCCTGCTCCGTGCCGGCAGCGTCGATTTCTCCCCGATCGAACTGGCCACGCTTGTCGGGATCGGACAGGAGCGCGTTGGCGGCCGATGCGGCCTTGAAGCGCTCTTCCGCCTTCGTATTGCCGGGATTGAGATCGGGGTGATGCTTCTTGGCCGCCTTGTGATAAGCGCGGCGAATATCGTCCTGGCTGGCGTCGCGCGAAACGCCGAGTGTCTTATAGGGATCCTCCGCCATGCCTACCTCTATCTGCCGCCGTTCGAGGGGCTCGGATGTTTGCAGACTTTGCTTGGAGACAGGCCGAGGCGGCAGGCTCGGAAACTACCCAGGCGCGCTCCGAGACCCGCCGCATCCTCACCGGTCGTGCAAAGCGAGGAATGCCTTGAACAGCACGCGTGGATCGAATTGGCCATGATAGACGGCGGGCGGCTCGCGCTTCAGGCCAAGCAACCCGGAAACCGCCGTCTGGGCCGAGCGGATCGAATATTCGACCGTGAAAACCACGTCCTCGGGCAGCTCGCAGAATTGCCCGATGAAGGCGAGGTTCTTCGTGCCCTTCGGCAAGACCGCCGGCCGGTCGCCCTGCTCCCGACGCAGAAACTGGCTGGTGATGAACGGCATCATGCAGGGGATGCAGATCGCCGAGGCCAGGATTTTAGGTGCGGCAGACTGGAGCCGCAGATGGCCCAGAATTTCGATCAGGATCTCGCGCCCCGTGCAGGCAGCCATGGGTTTCTTGACGAAGTCGCCGGGCTTGTCGACCGATAGGCCATAGCCCCAGAACACGCTGACATTGTCGGGCTGGCCGATGAAATGCGGCTGATGGGGGATGACGATCGAGACCAGCCAAGCGGATTGTTTGAAGGTGATCAGGCCGCCCTCGCCAGGCACGTTGCCGGTGAAATCCCGAACGAGACGAAGAAACGTCGGGTCGCTGAGCGTCGTGGTGAAGGATACCCATTTCGACTCGTCGACATGATCGGTGAAGGTACCGGGGCGGCCGAACGCGGGCCTGCCGTCGGCGATCCGTCCCCATAGTCTCCACGCACCGCCGTCGGCCTTGTCCTTGAGCCCGGGCGCCGTGTCCATGCCGCCGAGGCTCGAGCCTTCGGTCATGGACCCTAGCGTCACCAGCACATGATCGCCGGCCCTGACCGCAATCTCACCGATAACACCGCTGCGCTCCGTAGCGATGCGCCGGACCGTCGTCGCGTCGTCGAGCCTCTCGAAACCCAGGTCGCTGACCCGGGTATTCAGCTGGAAGATCACGCCGCGGTCTTCCAGCCACTTCTGCAGCGGCCGCACCAACGAATCATACTGATTGTAGACGGTGCGCAGAATGCCTTCGAGCCGATTGAAGCCCGAGACCATATGGGCGAAGCGGACCAGATAACGCTTGAACTCGACGGCGCTGTGCCAGGGCTGGAAGGCGAAGGTCGTGCACCACATGAACCAGAAATTGGTCTTGAAGAAGGCCGGGTCGAACTGCTCGGCGATGCTGCTCCGGCCCAGCATCCCCTCGGGTTCGAGCGCCAGCCGCTCGATGGTCAGGATATGCTTCTCGCTGAGCCCGAACTCGGGTGCCGTCTCGCGGTGACCGTCGCGGACGAGGCGCGCTTTCGACGCGGTCTTGAGCGTCTCGTTCCAGTCGATGATCTCCTGGGTGACCGTTCGGCTGCCGTCGAGCGTCGGGATCGAGGCGAACAGCCCGAACGTGCAGAGGTACTTGCTCTCGAACATCCGGCCGCCGCGCAGGACATACCCGTCCTCGGCCGACCCGGCACCGTCGAGGCTGCCGCCCAGCCGGTCGCCCTCATCGATGATCGTGATGTTGTGGCCGATGACGTCGCCATCCCGGATCATGAACGCAGCCGCGGCCATCGACGCGATGCCGCCACCGACCAGATAGACCTTGGCTTCCGACCGAGGACCGGGCTTGGACCATTTATTGAAGGCGTTGGACGCGGTGATCAGCGGGGACATTTGAGTTCCTCATGCCCGCTCGATCGTCGGCAGGCTCCGTCACGGGGAGGATCAGGTCAGTTCGGCGCTCGGCCGGCTTTTCCCGTAGTGCTCGGCATGATGCCTTGCCGCCTCGTTGCTGTGGAACGTCGCCTGAAGGGCGTGGCTGTGGGCCAACTGGGCGGCGCGGACGGCCAGCGAATAATTCTGCCCGTCACAATGCTTCGACGCTTCGCTGTGATGGCGCGCCGCGTGCTCGTGATGATCGGCGGCGGCCGCGTGGTGTGCCAGGCAACCGAGGGCCGCCTGCTCTCGGCCCATGGCCTCGAGCGACCTCGATGGAAGGCGTGAAACATTGGCGGAGGGGCTCGCAGCCGATTTCCCCTCCTGGTCGATGTAGAAGCTGTTCGCCAGCTTGCCATGGTCGATCGCCTGCCAACCGTGCCCATGCGCCACGAGGGCCATGTGCGCGGCATGGGCATAGTCCTTGCCGACCTGGTAGTGCGTCGCGGCTTCGCGGTGATATCGCATCGCCTGCTGGTGGTGCACCGTGGCCGACCCATGGTGTTCTGCCGCCCGATATTCCTCGGTCATGATGTCTCCGATCGACTGCCGCCTATCGAACGCAGCTTAGGGCGCTGGATCGCCCGGCCAGAGGACCGGAAAATACTCAAGGGCGACGGCGACCAACTCTTCGAACTGAACTGAGTAGATTCCGGCGATGTCGCGGGGATCGATGCCGGCCTATCACCGGTCCTGGACCCGGCGCCTCGGTCGCCGATCGTGACAAAGGACGGACAGCATGCAGATCGGTGTGGTCGGCCTCGGCCGGATGGGCGGCAATATCGCGCGACGCCTGATGAGCGCGGGGCATCGATGCGTGGTGTTCGACGCCGACGCCATCGCAGTGGAGGCGGTTAGACGGGACGGCGCCCAAGCCGTCGCGTCCTTGGCGGAGATGGTAACAGCCCTTGGCGATACGCCTCGCGCGGTCTGGCTGATGCTGCCGGCGGGCAAAGTCACCGAAGACGCGGTCAACGCTCTGGGCGGTCTCCTGGAGCCGGACGACGTGATCATCGACGGTGGCAATTCCTTCTATAAGGACGATATTCGCCGTGCCAAGCAACTGGCCGAAAATCTCATTCGATATGTCGATTGCGGCACCTCGGGCGGCGTCTGGGGCATCAGCCGCGGCTATTGCATGATGATCGGTGGCCCGAAGGACGCCGTGCAGCGCCTGGACCCGATCTTCGCCGCCCTGGCGCCGGGTTTGGGCGAGATCACGCGGACCCCGGGACGGGAGGGCGGCGAGACCAAAGCCGAGCACGGCTATATCCATGCCGGCCCGTCCGGTGCCGGACACTTCGTCAAGATGGTCCATAATGGCATCGAGTATGGGCTGATGCAGGCCTATGCCGAAGGCTTCGACATCCTGCGCCACAAGGATTCCGCCGACCTGCCCGAGGACGAGCGTTTTTCGCTGAACCTGCCCGATATCGCCGAGGTCTGGCGCCGTGGCAGCGTCATCTCGTCCTGGCTGCTGGATCTTGGTGCCACCGCCCTGATGAAAGACCCGCACCTGGCGAGCTATTCAGGGTTCGTCCAGGATTCGGGCGAAGGGCGCTGGACCGTCGAGGCTGCGATCGAAGAGGCGATACCCGCCGACGTGCTGACGGCGGCGCTCTATGCCCGCTTCCGGTCGCGCGAGCAGCATAGTTTCGGCGACAGGATGCTGTCGGCCATGCGCTTCGGTTTCGGGGGGCATCTCGAGGGCAAGGAACCGATCGATCCGGAACCGGCGTCGCGAGCCTCGGACAGGGCGACGGGGACCAAACATGCCGCCGAATAGCCCAACCGCCGGACCGATCCGGCTGCTGCTCGCGGATGTAGACGGCACGTTGGTCACCCAGGACAAGCTGCTGACCGACGCGACCAAGGCCATGGTTCGCGACCTGGGCTATGCCGGCATCCAATTCGCAGTCACGAGCGGCCGGCCGCCGCGCGGCATGAGCATGCTGATGGGGCCGCTGGCACTCAAGGCGCCGAGCGCCGGTTTCAACGGCGGCGTCTTCGTCAACCCGGACCTCTCGGTCATCGAGAGCCACACGCTCGATCCCCTGGTCGCCAAGCAAACGCTCGCCCTGCTGCTCGATCAGGGCCTGGATGCCTGGGTCTATACGGAAACCGAGTGGTTGATCCGCGACCCGGCGGCGGTCCATGTGGCGCGCGAGATCTGGACGGTGAAGTTCGATCCGCGGGTCGTGGCGGGCTTTACCGAGGATCATTTGGCCCATGCCGTGAAGATCGTCGGCGTCTCCGACGATCTGGGTCTGGTCGCTGATTGCGAAAAACTCGTCCAGGCCGAGCTCGGCGACACGGTGAGTGCGGCGCGGTCCCAGCCCTATTATCTCGACGTCACGCACCCGCAAGCCAACAAGGGTGCCGTCGTCGGGACTCTGTCCAGATTGCTGAAGATCCCGCCCGCGCAGATCGCCACGATCGGCGATATGCCGAACGATGTCCTGATGTTCCGCGCAAGTGGGTTCTCCATCGCCATGGGCAACGCCAGCGACCAAGTAAAGGCGCAGGCGAGCGTGGTGACCGACAGCAACGAGGCCGAGGGCTTCGCCAAAGCGGTCCGCGACTTCATTCTGCGGTCGCATTCCCTGTGAACCGCCGTCCGGACCGTTGACAGGAGTGCTGCGATGACGCCGCGCGTGAAAGAGATCTTGAGCTGGTATGGCGCCGACAATGTCGGAACGCTGACCAATCTCGCCCGCTTGCTCAATCATGGTCGGCTGGCCGGTACCGGCAAACTGGTCATCCTGCCGGTCGATCAGGGGTTCGAGCATGGGCCGGCGCGGTCCTTCGCGCCCAACCCGCCGGCCTATAACCCGCTCTATCACTTCGAACTTGCGATCGAGGCGGGCTGCAACGGCTACGCGGCACCGCTGGGATTCCTCGAAGCCGGCGCCCGCGCGTTCGCGGGCGAGATCCCTCTGATCCTCAAGGCCAACGACGGCGACGTGTTGCGCGACGAAAGCGATCCGAACCAGGCGCTGACCGCCAGTGTCGAGGACGCGCTTCGGCTCGGCTGTGTCGCCATCGGCTTCACGATCTATCCCGGCTCAGCGCACCAGATGGAGATGTACGGGCAGCTCCGCGCCTATGCCGAAGAGGCCAAGCGCCACGGGCTTGCCGTGGTCATCTGGTCCTATCCCCGGGGCGCGAATGTGACTAGAAAAGGCGAATCCGCGATCGATGTCATCGGCTATGCCGCGCAGATCGCGGCGCAGCTGGGCGCGCATATCATCAAGGTGAAGCTGCCGACCGACTATGTCGAGCAGGATGCGGCCCGGCGAATATATGAAGAATGCGAGATCCCGATCCTGACACCGACGGAACGCGTCCGCCATATCGTGGATTGTGCCTTCGCCGGCCGTCGCATCGTCATCTTCTCGGGCGGGAGAGCCGTCTCCGATGACGAGACGCTGCTCGACGAGATCCGCGCGATCCACGACGGCGGCGGCTTCGGCTCGATCATCGGCCGCAACTCGTTCCAGCGTCCGAAGGCGGAGGCGATCCGGATGCTGGGCGCGGCCATGGCGATCTATGCGACGCCGATCGATTGACGTCGGGCACCGACCACCGTCCCATGAGGAGCGCCGATCGATGACGAGTTCCACCCCGGCCACACTGGAAGTTCTGGCCGACGCTGACGCGTTGGCGCGACGGGTTGCGGACTGGCTGCTCGAGCTGGCGACGGCGAAGCAGGGCGTCTTCTCGATCGCTCTCTCGGGCGGCTCGACGCCGAAGCGGCTCTATCAATTGCTGGCAGGACCGACCTATCTCGAACGCTTCCCCTGGTCCCGGACGCAGTTTTTCTGGGGTGACGAACGCTTCGTGCCGCATGAGGATGCCCTCAGCAATTACCGGATGGTCCGGGAAGCGTTGCTGTCCCATGCGCCCATTCCCGAGGCCAACATTCATCCGATGCCGACCGAGGGTCTGAGCCCGGGAGCGGCCGCGGCCGCCTATGAACGCGAGCTCAAATCCTTCTATGGCGTGGAGCGGCTCGATCCCACCCGTGCGCTGTTCGATGTCACGCTGCTGGGTCTGGGCCCAGACGGTCACACCGCCTCCCTGTTTCCCGACACGGCGGTGCTCGAGGAGCGGCAAAGCTGGGTCGCGGCCGTCATCGGCGCCAAATCGGAGCCGCGTCTCACGCTGACCTATCCGGCGCTTGAGAGCAGTCGGAACGCGGCCTTTCTGGTCGAGGGCGCAGAGAAGCGGGCGATCTTCGATCGGCTTCGTCGCGGCGACCAGACCTTGCCTGCGGCCCACCTGCAGCCGATCGGCGGGCTCTGGCTCTTCGCCGATGCGTCCGCCGCTCAAGCCGAAAGTCGCGGCGACCAGTTCTCGTGATGCGCGATCTCGACGATCTTTTGGGCGATCTTCTCAGGCGACAGAATATAGTCGATCCATCCGCTATCGATGGCGCTTTCAGGCATGTCGGGCTGGTCGGCCGTATTGAGCTTCTGTGCGATGGTGATCCCGCCGACCGCTTTGATCTGGCCGAGCGCGGCCGCTCCATCGCCGTCGTAGCCTGAGACGATGACGGCGATCAGCTTGCCTCGCCAGTGTCTGGCAAGGGAGCTGAGGCAGACGGTTATGATGTCGGGCCACCCCCAGGGCTTCGAAATCGGCTTCAGCCGGAATTTCCCGTCGAGCACGTGCAGGTCATGTTTGGCCGGAATGATGAAGACGCGATTGGGGCGCACGACCATCCCTTCGGTGATCAGCTCCACGGGCATGGTCGTGTACCGTGGCAGGATCTCATGCAGGAGCGTCGGTACCACGCGCAGGTGGTTGACGATGACGATCGCGACATTCATGTCGTCCGGCAGGTGCCGGAGCAGCCGGATGTAAGCATCTAGGCCGCCTGCCGAGCCGCCGACACAGACCAGGGGGAAGTCCTGTCGGACGTTCGCATCCATCGTCAATTCCTTCCGACAAATCCTATTATTCTTGCCGCTTGGCGCCCCCTTTGAGCTCGCCGATCTTTCTGCGCTTCGGTTCAAAGGCGGCGGTAAATGCGGCAGTCGTGAGCTCGCTGATGACCGCGCTGTCGCTCACGGCGGCGGCGATGCTTTTGGCTAGGAGCCGTTGCTGGAGCGCTGCGAATTCGGCCGGCGTCTTTGCCGTAGCGAGGGTCTGCATCGATACTGCCAACTGCTCGACATTGCGACGCCCGAATGCGTGGTGAGCCCGGAGCAGTTCCAAGAAGGCTTTGCCGACCGAATCCGTATCGTTCGACAGATCATAGGCAGCAAATATCTTCCGCGCCGTTGGATCGGCCTGATCGTCACACGTGTCTGAGGCCTTCAGATCAGCCGAGATGCTTTGCTTCAGAGCCGATGAGCTGCCGCCGAATATGGCAGAGCTGGGCTCTATTGACGGCTGATGGGGTGCGTCAGTCATAGCGCGTTCTCCAGGTCAACGGCGACAAGGTTCTCACCCATCACCATGAACTCTTGGAGACGTCTCGGCAGAGGGTCGGAAACTACCCAGCGGGGCTGAGCGGAGCCCTGACTCTGCGGCCGCGCCGTTAGGCTGACGGGATGTCTGCGCCAGGTTGCCGACGTCCGCGATCGAGCACGGCTCCTGGGCGTTCGACCGGCCAAAGTGGGCGCTGTGCCGCCCGTCGGTTTTGGCCTGAGCGGGCCGAAGGCGGGCTGGCAGCTTTGGGGCGGCCGGCGCAAGAGACCGGACATTCATGCCTACCGTGTCCTACGATCGCTCGTTGTCTCGATCGGTCCGCCGAGCGCGGGCACGCTCGCGCAGCCGACGTGTTGTTTGTCCGTCAACTCATCCAACAATCAAATTGTCCGGAAACTCATCGCCAACCGAGTTGGCCGGACCAAGTTTGGCAGTGACCGTCAAACGGCCGTCTACGGACGCTTGCAGTTGCTCCGAGTCCGAAGGGCGAAACCCTCCCTGCTTACCTTTCGCGTCCAATCACAATGGGAAGGTCTACCATCTCCCAGAGGCCTCGGATCGAGCAAGCTGACTTAGCTCGCACCCTTCGGATTGAAGATCTCGAAGCGATCCCACAGCCGCTCGCCTTCCTTGACGCGGGCCACAGTCTCGGCCTTGCGCTGGAAAGCCGCAATGTTGCTGATCGCGTTGGCGGCGAACATCAGGGCCGTGTAGCTGTCGAACAGGAACGCGCCATCGACCGGGAAATAGATGCCGAAATCGGCCTTTGCTGCCAGGGGAGAGGCCTCACTGTCGCCCAGCACCAGAACCTTGGCGCCGCGTTCCTGGAAGGTCTGGGCCGCCTGTTGGGTCACGCGGACGTAGCGGCGCATGTCGATCACCAGCAGGATATCGTTCGGGCCGACCCGTAGCAGGCGGTCCGGCAGCAGCGATTGCTCCGCCGTCAGCAGCTCGACGCGTTCCAGGCACAGGTTCAGCTGCGCATAGAGATAGAACCCGATCGCATAGGCCTTCTTTTCCCCGTAGATGAAGACGGTGCCGCGGCATTGCACCAGAAGCTCGGCCATGCCCAGCAGCTGGTTCGATTGAATGCCGCCGGCCGCCAGACGCAGATTGTCGAGGTCGCGCTCGAGCGTGCGCGCCAGCACATCGGCGGCCGTGGCGCCGGATCCCAGCGAACTGTCGAGCCGGGTCAGCGGCGACGTCAGGCGCTCCGAGATTTCGTCGCGCACCTCGCGCTGAACCTCCGCGAAGCTGTCATAGCCGAGCTTGGTGAAGAACCGCGTCGCGGTCGCCCCGCTCACCTCGCATTTCTGCGCGATGGAGGCGGCTGAATCATAGGCAACCGAGGCATAGTTCATCGCGATATGGCGCGCGATCGCCTGCTCGCTATCGGTCAGATCGTCCCGGTGCCGGCCAATTCTCTCCAACAATGTCATCGGCGCCGTCCCATCTTACCCGCTCGGATTGTGTCTGATCGATTCGTTTCATTTTTGTACATTCGTGAAATATCTATTGCAACACCGCAGCCGCCATGCAATGATAATTTCAAGAGCGACAAAATATGAAATGAGCGTTGCTCACTCGGGTCTCCGGACAGGGAGTTAATGGATATGCGCGCATTTTGGTCTCGGATCGGATGGGCCGCGGCTGGTGCAGTGGCGTTGCTGGCGGGGACTGCCACGGGCTTTGCCGCCGACAGCAAGGAGCTGGTGATCGTTGCGACCGGCGGCGCGTTCGAGCAGGCGCTGCGCAAGAATTTCTACGATCCGTTCACGTCGGAGACCGGCATCCAGATCCGTTCCGTCTCGGCCAGCAATGCCGAGACCTGGACCAAGGTCAAGGCGATGAGCGAGGCCAAGGCAATCAGCTGGGACATCGTCACCGCCTGGCCGGAGGATCTGGTCGCCCAGGAAGCTGTGCTCGACAAGATCGATTGCGCCAAGCTCTCGAACCTGGCGGCCCAGGCCGTCGAGGGGGCCTGCACCGACCGCGGCCTGCTGCGCACGACCGGCGGCGTCAATATCGTCTATGACGACGGCAAGTTCCCCGAAGGCGGCCCCCAGACCTGGGCTGACTTCTGGGATGTGAAGCGTTTCCCGGGGCCCCGGTCGATGCCGAACGCGGGCGCACCCTGGTGGCCGTTGATGGCGGCGCTGATGGCCGACGGCGTGCCGCGCGACAAGCTGTTCCCGCTGGATCTCGATCGGGCGTTCAAGAAGCTCGACGAACTCAGGCCCTCGGTCACGACCTGGTGGCGGACCGGCGATCAGAGCATGCAGCTGATCCGCTCGGGCGAGGTGGTCATGTCGATGATGTGGTCGGGCAGCGGCTTCGTGCTGAAGGAGCAGGGCACGCCGGTCACCGTCGTCTGGAACGAGGCGGTGCCGAACGTCGCCTATTGGTCGATCCTGAAGGGCGGCCCGAACGAAGAGCAGGCCTACGCCTTCCTGAATTATTTCCTGACCCGGCCCGATGCCCACCTGGCCTTCGCCAACGCGTTCAAATACGACACGTCCAACCGCAACGCTCTCACCCTGTTGAGCGATGCCGAGCGTAGCAGCCGCGGTTCGCTGCCGGCGAACCATGCGAAGATGGCGACAATCGACGCCGCTTGGGTTGCCTCGAACCGGGCCGCGGTCATCGAGCGCTGGAACCAGTGGCTCAGCAAGTAGCGCGCATCCGGTCCCGATCGGAAGGATTGATCATGGACGGTACATCTTCGCTCGAGACGGGGCGGTCGATCTGCGAACTTGCCGCTGCGCTTGCGGCGGGGCGGACGTCGTCCGAAGCGCTCGTTTCCGACTATCTGGATCGGATCGGCCGGGCCAACCCTCGCCTGAATGCCTTCGTGGCACTGGCGGAGAATGCCCTGCCGCTTGCCCGTGGGTCCGATGCCCGGCGCCGGGCCGGTCGGTCCCTGGGCCCGCTCGACGGCATTCCGCTGGCGGTCAAGGACCTGTTCGATGTCGCCGGCCTGCCCACCCTCGGCGGTTCCCGGTCTCGGTCCGCCGAACCGGCATCGGTGTCGGCCCCGTCGGTCCGGCGGCTGCAGGACGCAGGTATGATCGTACTCGGCAAGACCGCCATGGTGGAACTGGGGCTCGGTGGCTGGGGCACCCAGAGCGCCGATCCTGTGCCCTGGAATCCCTGGTGCCGTTCAGAGCATCGCGTTCCGGGCGGATCGAGCAGCGGATCGGCCGTCGCGGTGGCCGCCGGTTTGGGGCCTGTCGCCTTGGCGTCCGATTTCGGCGGATCGGCCCGCATACCGGCCGCCTTCTGCGGCATCGTCGGCTTCAAACCGTCACCGGGCCGGGTATCCATGGACGGCGCCATCCCGGTCAGCCGCCTCCATGACACGTTCGGCTTGCTCGGCCGCACGGTCGAGGACATCCGGCTCGTGTTCGATGCCGTGCTCGAAGGCAGCGGGGTCTTCGTGGGCACCTCCGGCGGTTCGGGCGATCTGCGGGTCGGCGATCTCGCGGACGACCAGCTTACGACCTTGGTGCCCGAGGTCCGGGCGCTCTATCGCGCGGCACTCGCCAGGCTCGGCGACGGCGTCTGCCGCGTCGGCCGGTTCACCAGCCCGGAGAATTTCGAGACCTACTCGGCGCTCGCCGGCGAACTGGTGCTGCAGGAAGCCTACGCGCGCTACGGCACCCGCGCCGAAGCCACACCCGAGCTGTTCTGCCCGGTCGTGCGCGAGCGGATCCTGAGCGGCCGCCGGATGCGCGATCCCGATGTCATCATCGCCGCTCGGCAGCAGCAGCAGGCGCGCTTCACCGCGGCGATGCGCGGATTCGATCTGATCGCGCTCCCGACCTGTCCGGCCGGCGCCATCCCGGTGTCGCAAGTCGACGAAGCGCAGTCGCCGAGCGTCTTTACCCGGTTCGCCAATTATCTGGACCTGCCGGCGCTGTCGATCCCGATCGGCGTCACGTCGGAAGGCATGCCGGTTGGTCTGCAATTCGCAGCGCGCCGCAACGCCGATGCGGTTCTGCTCGATTTCGGCGAGGCGGCCCTACGAGGGTTGGAAATCCCGCTGTCCCGTCCCGGCTGGGGGCAGGGCGCCGTGACGACCTGAACCGAGGCCACAAGGGCCTGACGACCAACGACTGATCACGACCCGGCAGCTCTGCCGTGCGGACCGCGCTCGCTTGCGCGAATGCCGCCGGCTGTCCGAACCCAAGCCCTCCTGAAGGAGAGACCCATGACTGCGGCGCGCGCGATCGACGAGGAATTTACCGGCCTGCAGCCCATTCGCGGCGGCACGGTGGCGGTCGAGGCTGTCGTCAAACGCTATGGCGATTTCGTCGCGGTCGACGATGTGAGCCTCGACATCGGCCAAGGCGAGTTCGTCGCCCTGCTGGGGCCGAGCGGGTCGGGCAAGACCACGCTCCTGATGATGATCGCGGGCTTCGATCAGCCGAGCAGCGGTGCCGTCCGGATCGATGGCGTCGATGTCTCCCATATGCCGCCGCACCGTCGCGACATCGGCATGGTGTTCCAGAAATACGCGCTGTTCCCGCATATGAGCATCCTCGACAATGTCGCGTTTCCGCTGCGCATGCGCGGCATCGCGACCCGCGAGCGCCGCCGCCAGGCCGCCGACGCCCTGGCCATGGTCAGCCTGCAGGGCCTGGAGACGCGGCTGCCGACCCAGCTCTCGGGCGGCCAGCAGCAGCGGGTGGCGCTCGCCCGCGCCATCGTCTATCGGCCGCCGGTGCTGCTGATGGACGAGCCGCTGGGGGCACTCGACAAGAAGCTGCGCGAGCGGATGCAGCTCGAGATCAAGCGGCTGCAGGAATCCTTGGGCGCCACGGTCATCTACGTGACCCACGACCAGGAAGAGGCGCTGACCATGGCCGACCGCATCGCCGTCATGAACCATGGCAAGCTCGAGCAGGTGGGATCTCCGGCGGAGCTCTACGAGCGGCCGGCCAATCCGTTCGTCGCCAACTTCATCGGTGAGACGAACCTGATGGATGGCGCACTGCTGGGCATCGCCGGCGAGGAATGGGCGCTCCGTCTCGATGACGGCAGCATCGTGCACGGCACACCGTCGGTCGCGGCCCGACGGTCGGCGCAGCTGGGCGCACGCGTGCGCCTTGCGGTCCGGCCGGAGCGGATCGGCCTCGCCGCCGCGTCTGAGGGCGGCATGATCGGCACGGTGACCGACGTCATCTACGCCGGCCCGACACTGATCTACCTGGTCCGGACCCGGAGCCTGCCCGAGGTCATCGTGCGGATCCCCGTGCAAAGCGACGCGCTCAAGCCGTCGCGCGGCGCCACCGTGGCGCTCGCCTGGGCCGCAGCGAACGCGCTGGTCTATTGAGCGATGGCGTCGATGACCGCATCCTTGAAACGCGTTGTGGCGGCGTTCGCGCAGCCCGGCGGGCGCGGCTTGCCGATGCCGCTGGCGCTCGCCATGCTGGCGCCCCTAGTGATCGGACTCTCGGCCGCCTTCATCCTGCCGGTCGGCCGTCTGCTGCTGGTCAGCCTGTGGAACCCGCATTTCACGCTCGCCGAATTCATCCGGATCGGCGAGACACCGCTCTATCTGCGCATTTTCGGCCGGACGTTCGGGCTGGCGGCCCTGGTCACGGTGCTGACGCTGACGCTCGCCTATCCGGTCGCCTATCTGATGGCGCGGCTGACCGGCTGGCGGCTGGCCGCCGCGGTCGCCGCCGTCATGGTGCCGCTCTGGACCAGCGTGCTGGTGCGCGGCTACGCCTGGATCATCATCCTGCAGCGCACCGGGCTGTTGAACTCGACGCTGCAGTACCTGGGGCTGATCGATGAGCCGCTGCCGCTGCTCTATAATCAGTTCTCGGTCACGGTCGCCATGACCCATGTGCTGCTGCCCTACATGATCCTGCCGATCTGGTCGGCGCTCCGGACCATTCCGCGCGACCTGCCCCTGGCGGCGCAGAGCCTGGGCGCGGGGCCGGTCCGCGTCTTCCTGCTGGTCGTGCTGCCGCTCAGCCTTACCGGTGTCGCCTCCGGCACGCTGATGGTCTTCATTCTGGCCTTGGGCTTCTACGTGGTGCCGGCGCTGGTCGGCGGGCCGGAGACCCTGATGATCGCCACGCTGATCGGCCAGCAGACCACGGAACTGCTCAACTGGCCGTTCGCCGGCGCGCTCGCGGCCGTGCTGCTCGCCATCACCCTGCTGCTGGTCGCCGTGTTCAACCGCTTCCTCGGCCTCGATCGAAAGGCCGCGCAATGACCGGGCCCGCTCGCTTCAATCCGACCAAGCATCTGGGCTCCCTGCTGTTGGGCGGCACCTGCGGCCTGGTGTTCCTGTTCCTGCTGATCCCGACGATCGTCGTCATCCCGGCCTCGTTCAGCTCGACCCGCTACCTGTCGTTCCCGCCGTCGCCCTGGTCCTGGCGCTGGTACGCGGCCTATTTCGAGGACGCGGAATGGGTCGGTGCGACCCTGTTCAGCCTGAAGATCGCAGCGCTCACGACCGTCACTTCGGTGACGCTCGGCACGCTCTGTGCGCTGGCCTTGGTCCGGGGGCGAGTGCCGCTCAAGGGAGCGGTCCGGGCGATCGTGCTAGCCCCGATGATCGTGCCGCACATCGTTATCGCGGTGGCGATGTACATGGTCTACCTGCAATGGAATCTGGTCGGCACGCTGGCGGGCTTCGTCTTGGCCCATACCGTGATCTGCGTGCCGTTCGTCGTCATCAACGTCCAGGCCGGGCTGCAGAAGATCGACCCCAGCCTGGAGATGGCGGCGGCCAGCCTGGGCGCCAACCGGCTCCGCGCCTTCCGCCATGTCACGCTGCCGCTCCTCGGCCTCAGCATGCTGACCTCGGCCGCCTTCGCCTTCATCACCTCGCTGGACGAGGCGATCATCTCGTATTTCCTGTCGAGCAGCCTCGACAAGACGCTGACGCGCAAGATGTTCGAGGACATCGACTTCGATCTCTCGCCGATCATCGCCGTGGTCTCGACCCTGGTCATTGTGCTGTCGGTCGCGCTGATGGGCTCGATAGAGCTGCTGCGCGCCCGCGCGGCGCGCCGGGCCCAGGCGTGAGGGCCGGGGCATGGCGATGATCGCTCCCTATGATCTGGTCCTGCGCAACGGCACCGTCATCGACGGCAGCGGCGCCGCCGGCTTCTGCGCCGACGTCGCCATCGTCCGCGACCGCATCGTCCATGTCGGCCCCTTGTCCGCCGGCTGCGGCGCGCAGGAGCTGGATGTGGCCGGCCTGGTGGTCGCCCCCGGTTTCATCGACGTCCATACCCATGACGACCGGCTGGTGCTGATCCAGCCGGACGCCGAACCGAAGGTGACCCAGGGCGTCACGACCGTGGTCACCGGCAATTGCGGCATCAGTCTGGCGCCGCTGTTGCTCGAAGGGGAGGTGCCGGCGCCGCTCAATCTCCTGGGCAGGGCGGCGGCCGATTTCTTCGGCAGCTTCGCCGACTATGTCGCGGCGGTCGGGCGCACGCCGCCGGCGGTCAATGTCGTGCCGCTGGTCGGCCATATGGCACTCAGGGCGTCGGTCGGCGTCGACCCAGACCGGGCCGCCAGCCCGGGCGAAATCTCCCAGATGCAGGCCTTGCTGACCGAGGCGTTTCAAGCCGGCGCCTTCGGCTTTTCGACGGGGCTGGCCTATCCGTTCAGCCGCAACGCGCCCATGGCGGAAGTGGTGGCGCTCGCCTCGGTCGCCGGCGCCCATGGCGGCGTCTACACCACGCATATGCGCGACGAAGGCCTGGGTGTACTGCAATCCCTGGACGAGTCGTTCCAGACTGCCGCTGCCGCCCGGGTCCGTCTGGTGATCTCGCACCATAAATGCCTGGGCATCGCCGCCTGGGGGCAGAGCGAACGGACGCTGGCCGCCATCGACGCCGCTGCGAATACGATCGAGCTCGGCCTCGACGCCTATCCCTATACGGCCAGCTCGACCGTTCTGTTGCCGGGCAAGCTCGCACGCTCGCACGAGACCTGGGTGACCTGGTCGACGCCGTTTCCGGAAGCGAGCGGGCGGCGGGTCGACGATATCGCCGCCGAATGGGGCTGTACGCCCGAAGCGGCGGCCGAACGGCTGATCCCGGCCGGAGCCATCTATGTCAACATGGACGAGGCCGATGTCCGCCGCATCATGAAGCACCCGCTGTGCATGATCGGCTCCGACGGCCTGCCGCACGACCGGCATCCCCATCCGCGCCTGTGGGGCACCTTCCCCCGGGTGCTCGGCCATTATGCCCGCGATGTGGGCCTCTTTAGCCTGGAAGAGGCGGTGCACCGGATGACCGGGCTGCCGGCGCGCCAGTTCGGCATTCCGGACCGGGGCACGGTCAGCGCCGGCGCCTTTGCGGATCTCACCGTGTTCGACCCGGCCACGGTCCGCGATCGTGCCGATTTCCAGCACCCGACCGAGCCCGCCGCCGGCATCCACCATGTGCTCGTCAATGGCGAACCCGTGCTGGGCTACGGCCGGCGCACAGGAGCGGCACCCGGCCGCGTCATTCCCAATCCGCACCTTGTTCATCCCCGTGGAGGCCACAGATGAAAGCCAGATCCGCTCGTCTCGCTACGAGGCTCATTCAGATTTTCGGCGTGTTCGTCGTCGTCTCCGTGGTGACCGCCGGGCTCAATCTCCGAGGCTTGGGCGCCATCGGCGATGGTGCGGTCGAGACGACGCGCAGCTGGGAGACCATGGTCCGGCTACAGCGCATCCTGCAGAACGTCTCGGACCAGGAAATGTCGGTCGGCCTCTATCTGGCCGCCGGCGATCCGAAGGTGCTGGCGCCGTTCAAGGAGCCGCTGAAGCGCGAGTTCGACACGCTGATCGACGAGACGGTGGCACTGCGCGCCAACGACCCTGCCCATCGCGCCCGGCTGGAACAGGTGCGCCACGCGGTCGAAAATTGGCGGCAAGCGGTACAGACCGACATCCGCATCATGAGCGCCAGCGACGCCTCGCACGCCGCGAACGAAGCGATCCGCCACGAGGTCGGCAGCATCATCGAAGGCGAGCGCCATGCCTTGGATGCCCAGTCGGACGCAGCGCACGTCCTGTTCCGGAACCTGACGATCGAGATGATCGTGGGGGCCGCGGCATCGGCCGTGGGTGCGCTCGTCGTCTATTTCGCAGTCGCCCGGCTGGTCTCCCGCCCGATGGTCCGCATCGCCAGCGCCATGCGCGGCCTGATGGATGGCCAGACCGAGCTGACCGTGCCCTATGCCGAACGCGGCGACGAGATCGGCATGATCGCAGAGGCGGTCCGGGTGTTCCGCGACACCATGATCGAGCGGCAGCGGCTGGAGGCACGTAATGGCGAGCTGGCGGCCCAGACCGCGCTCGAACGCCAGGCGCTGCTCGAAGACATCTCCGGCAATTTCGAGGGCGATGTGCAAAGTGTGGTTGCCTCGCTGCAGGATCGGGTGGCCCAACTGCATGAGCGGTTCGACCTTGTGTCGGATGCCGCCCAATCCTCCAGCCACGAAGCGAGCAAAGTGGCGACGCTCGCCGACGAAGCGATCCATCGCGTCGATGCGGTTGCCGGTGGTGCGGCCGAACTGTCGGCCTCGATCGCGGAAGTGTCGCAGCAGGTCTCGCGCGCCGCCGATATCGCCCGGACCGCCGACGAAAAGGCCCGCCAGACCAACGCGCTGGTCAGCAGCCTGGAGATCGCGGCCGACCAGATCGGCCGGGTCGTTGGCCTGATCGGCGAGATCGCGCACCGCACCAATATGCTGGCGCTTAACGCCACGATCGAGGCCGCCCGGGCCGGCGACAGCGGCCGCGGCTTCGCGGTGGTGGCGTCCGAGGTCAAGAACCTGGCGATCCAGACCAGCACTGCCACCGACGAGATCAAGCAGCAGGTCGACCTGATGCAGACCAGCACCGCCGACGCCGTGGCCGGCATCCGCGACATCGCCAATATCGTCGGCACCATGGAGCGGATTTCGACCGCGATCGCGTCCGCGGTCGATGAGCAGGGGGCGGCGACCGCGCAGATCGCACTCCACGTCCAAAGCATCGCCGACGGCACGCGCGACGTCTCCCGCCATATCGCCGACGTCAGCATCGCGGCCGAGACCTCGTCCAGTTCCATGCACGAGATCAAGCAGGTCGCCAACGACTTCACCGACCAGACGATCCGCCTGAGCGATGCGACCGGCCTGTTCCTCGACCGCCTGCGGGCGACCTGAGCCCCGAGCCCGGACCGAAGGAGTTCATGATGCACATCATCGTGCTGGGTGCCGGCGTGACCGGCCTGACCACCGCCCATTGCCTGGCGGGCGACGGGCATCGCGTGACGGTCGTCGATCGGGCCGTGGGACCGGGGCGGGGCGCCAGCTTCGCCAACGGCGGCCAGCTCAGCTACAGCTATGTGGCACCGCTGGCGGCACTCTCGGCGCTGCGCGACCTGCCGGGCTGGCTCGTCCGGCGCGACGCGCCGCTGCGGTTTCGGCCTCGGCTCGATCCCCGGCAATGGGCCTGGTGCCTGCGGTTCCTGGCGGCTTGCACCGGTGTCCAGAACCGCCATGCGACGGAGCGGCTGCTCCGCCTGTCGATGTATAGCCGCGACCAGCTGGATGCCATGCTCGACCTGACGCCGCTCGCCTTCGACCATAGCCGAACGGGCAAGCTGGTTGTCTATTCGAGCGCCGAAAGTTTCCGGGCGGCCCAGGCGCAAATGGAATTCCAGCGACGCCTCGGGTGCGAGCAGAGCGCGCTCGATGCCCAGGCCTGCCTCGACATCGAACCCGCCCTGGCCGCGATCGGGCATCGCCTCATTGGCGGCATCTTCACCCCGGGGGAACAGGCCGGCGATTGCCGGCTATTCTGCCAGGCGCTGGAAACGCGGCTCCGGGCGATGGGTACCGTCAGCTTTTTCTATGACCGTGAGGTGCGGCGCCTGCTGGTCGATGGCCGCCGCGCGCTCGGGGTCGAGACCCGGGCAGGCGTGATGGAGGCCGACGCCTATGTGCTGGCATTGGGCACCGGCAGCCCGGGCCTGGCGGCCGACGCCGGCATCCGGCTGCCGATCTATCCGCTGAAGGGCTACAGCCTGACGGTCCAGGTTCGCGATCCCCGGGCCGCACCCCGGATCAGCGTGACCGATAGTGCGCGCAAGATGGTTTATGCGCCGTTGGGCGATCGGTTGCGGATCGCCGGCATGGCCGATCTGGTCGGCTGGAGCGACGCGATCGACCAAACCCGGCTGTCGCTGCTGGTCCGCGAGGCGCGGCAGGCCTTTCCGGACGCATCGGACTATCTGCGCGTCGAACCCTGGAGCGGGCTTCGCCCTGCCACGCCGACCAGCCTGCCGATCCTGGGGCCGACACCGCTCGGCAATCTGTGGCTCAACGTTGGACAGGGCGCGCTCGGATTCACGCTCGCCATGGGGTCGGCACGCGTCGTGGCCGACCTCGTCCTCGGCCGCCGCCCTGCCATTCCGCTCGACGGCCTGACCTTGCCGGGCATCGCCAACGACTTCGACCCTTGTCTCAACGCGGCCTGAATCCGAGGAGGTACCATGATGAAAATCGTGAGTGATGACGACGTCCGCGCCGTGATGAACTTTCCGGACGCGGTCGAGGCGATGGAAGCGGCATTCCGGGGATTCGGACATGGCGGCGGCGCCGTTCAGGACCGATTGCGCACCCATGCCGCCGGCTGTTCCTTGAGCATGATGGGGGCGGTGCTGCCGCAGAGCGGCGTGATGGGTGCCAAGATCTATTCGACGATCGATGGCCGGTTCGATTTCCTCTTGGCGCTGCATTCGACCGAGACCGGCGCGCTGCTGGCCGTGATGCAGGGCAACGCCTTGACGGAGTTCCGCACCGCCGCCGTGACGGTGCTGGCCGCGCGTCATCTGGCGCCGCCCGCTGCCGATCGTCTGGCGGTCTTCGGCACCGGCACGCAAGCCGCCGCCCATGTCGATGCCTTTGCGGCCTGCCGGGCGATCCGCCATATCCTGGTCGTCGGCCGCGACGGCGCCTCGGATTTCGCCGAGCGGATGGCGCGGCGCCACGGCATCCCCGTCTTCGCGGTCACGGCTGAGGCGGCCTTGGCCAATTCGAATATCGTGGTCACAGCGACCCGAGCGACGACGCCGCTGTTCGCCGGCGGCATGGTGGCCCCCGACACCTTTCTGGCGGCCGTCGGATCCAGCAAGCCCAGCACCCGGGAAATTCCCGACAAGCTGATCAGCCGGGCCCGCCGCCTGGTCGTCGAGTGGAAGCCGCAGGCCATGCGCGAGGCCGGCGATTTCGTGCAGGCCCGACCGGAGCTGCTCGATTGGGAGCGGGTCGAGGAACTGGGCGCCATCGTGGCGCGAGCACCGATCGCGCCTGCCGACCGGCGCGGCATCACGATCTTCAAATCGGTCGGCATCGGTCTGGAGGACGTCGCGCTCGGCCACCTGGTCTGGCGCCGCCTCAATCGGCCGCGCGCGGCGGGCCTGAGCGCGGTCGCGTCCTAGGCTCGGTCGCCATTGGTTTCGCGTTGGTGCCGTCGGTGAACCCCCAGCGACGGCGCCGCACTGCCGGGACCTCTGCCGAAATTCGACGGAGGTCCCGGCTTCTTTCCGCCCCAATTTCGCTTGGTGCGCAGCGTCGCTGCGACGCGGAATTCAGATCTGTCTTTGACGCATACGTTGCGTCCATCGGACGGTGCCAGACGCCACCTTGGGGTCCGCTACCCCAAGTTTCGGTGGGCGTCCGCCAAACGGTCCCAGTCCGGACAATTGACGGTCGCCTGGAACTCGGCAGCGTCCGCCAGCCGTATGACCGCTTCGGCGCAACCCTGAAGATCTCGGGAACGGCCGTAGTGGGCGCGAAGCAGAAGCTCCGCGCGCGCCCTTGGCAGTAGCGATCAGGCGGCCGGATTCTTTCCCAGGATTCCTTCCTAGAGCGTGATGAATTTAGGTTTGTGCGTAGCCGGCGTGCGCGAAATAGTTTGAGCATTCGGAAGGGGTAACGGTGTCGATCGCGGTGGCGGTGGTTTCGCAGACGGCGTCGAGGGACCGTGGCTGGGCTTTGCGCAAGTGGTGCTTGAGCTTGGCGAAGAACTGCTCGATCGGGTTCAGATCGGGCGAGTATTTCGGCAGCAAGAGGAGTCTGGCGCCCGCATCGCGAATGGCGTTCCGCACGGCCTTGGACTTGTGGGAGCCGAGGTTGTCCATGACGACGATATCCTCCGGCAGCAAGGTCGGGACGAGCACCTTCTCGACATAGACGCGGAACCGCTCGCCGTTGACCGGCCCGTTGAGCGTCGTATGACCTCGAACGGGATCAAACCACTCGGATTGCTGCTCCGCGCTGCCCTTCTGGGTGCGCGGAAACAACCGTCTCGGAATTCTTCTCCAGAAGCGCCTGGAGGTGCATCATATCCGTGGTCATCGTCGGGTCCCTGGTTCGCTTGGACGTTTGGCGACCAAACCTACCGAAGACTCGCGGTGACCACCGCTGTGGACAAGTACCCCGCCGCCGCCTGACTCTCTGCGACCGCTGCGACGGGCTAATTACCCACAGCTCCGACACCACTCGGCGGGACACGACCTGGCTGGGAGTTTTCCAAGGTGACAATGAACATTTCCGGGATCGTTCGGACGAGCTCGCTCATGAATCGGTGTCTGCTGATGATGGCGACAATCAGCCGTTCGGTCGGCGCAAAGGTCATCCTGGCTTTTACGCTGGCGGTGGGCCTGGGTTTCCTCGGCATGATCGTCTTTCAGGCCGAAACGCAGACCAGGACTCTGGTCAATTTCGTCACGCAGAACCTCATCGGCCGGACGCACCAACTGGCCAATGCCATCCGCGACGGTGTCCTGGTCCGCAACGATAGCGCGGTGTTGAACGAATACAAGCCGATTGCCGACGCTCCCAATTCCCAGACGGCGGGCATCGCCGTTTTCGATGCCGATGGCACGCCATTCCTTCAGTTTGTCAGCCGGGCGCCCCTGGACATCACGCTTGGTGCGATCCTGGGCGAGGCGCCCGGCGTGCTCGCTAAGGGTGATACGGTCACTTTCGCCACGCGAGGCCAAATCGTCGTGGTCTGCCCGGTGACCAACCATCGCGGCGACAAGATCGTCGGTGCTCTCGCCATCGCCTGGAGTCTGGACCGCGAAAACGCCGCCGTTGCCGCCGCGCGGCAGGACCAAGCCCTGGTGGCGCTGATCGCGATGGTGGCGCTGCTCGGCTTGTTGGCGGGAGTTCTGCAGATCTTGATCGTCCGACCGCTAACCCGCATGACCGCGGCGATGGCCATGCTCGCAGCCGGGCAAACCGAGGTGATCGTCCCCGACCTCGGGCGCGACGACGAGATTGGTCGCATGGCCAGCGCCACCGCCGTCTTCAAGCAGAACGCCGAGGCATTGCGAGAAAGCGAGGCTCGCTACCGCCATCTGATGGAACATCTGATCGAGGGCGTTTGTCAGTCGAGCGGCGAGGGGCGGGTGCTGCTCGCCAACCAGGCCCTGGCCGACATGCTGGGTTACGACTCGCCGGCCGATCTGATCGACAACATTCACGATCTTTCGGCGCAGGTCTATGCCGATCCGGAGGAACGGGGCGCCCTGCTGCGCGCCCTCGTGCAGCGGGGCCAGGTGCGCGATTTCGAACTTCGTATGCGCCGAAAGGATGGCGCGGAAATTATTGGCAGCCTCAGCGCCACGGCGGCGGTCGTCGACGGCAGGGTGGTATATCTTGAAGGGATGATGACCGACGTCACCGCCCGGCGGCAGGCCGAGACGCGGATCCTGGCCTTCAGCGCCGAACTCGAAGCAAGGGTTCAAGCGCGCACCGAGGAACTCGAAAGGACTCTGCTCAATCTCCAGCGCATGCAGGACGAGTTGATCCGAGCCGAGAAACTGGCGGGTTTGGGCGCCCTTGTCGCCGGCATCGCCCATGAGATCAATACCCCCCTCGGCAACAGCCTGACCGTCGCCACGGCCTTGCGCGACAAGGCCACGAAATTCCGGGAGCAGGTCGATCAGGGCGCGCTGAAGCGATCCGAACTGACGAAGTTTCTGGACGAACTTGATAGCGGTACCGATATCGCCCAACGCAGCCTCGAGCGCGCGGCGGCCCTAGTCAGAAAATTCAAGACCGTGGCGGTCGATCAGGTCAGCGAGAAACGCCGCGCCTTCGATTGTGGTCAGGTCACCGAAGAGGTCGTCGCCACCCTTCATCCCATGATAAAACATCGCGATATTTCAATCACCGCAGACCTGCCGCGCGGGATTGTCCTCGACAGCTTTCCCGGGCCATACGGCCAGATCATCACCAATCTGGTCGCAAACGCGGTTATTCATGGGTTCGACGATATTTCGGCCGGCATCATCCATATATCGGCCAGGATGGTCGATGCCGAGACCGTCTCGGTCGCCGTCAGCGACAACGGTAAGGGCATACCGGCGTCAATCCGACCGAAGATCTTCGATCCCTTTTTCACTACAAGATTCGGCCAGGGCGGCAGCGGCCTGGGCCTTCACCTAGTGTACCAGATGGCGACCAGGATATTGGGCGGCACGGTCGTCGTCGACAGTGTCGAGGGAAAGGGAACCACCTTTACCCTTACACTTCCGATGATCGCACCGGCCGCCGTGGCACAAGGCAAGAATGAGGGTCGGGCACTAAGCGCTT
>Ga0302311_10000236_pt1 | contig 70722 bp, 56 predicted proteins | sample III_Palsa_N1_3_FD_200449 | JGI IMG/M metagenome (GOLD analysis project Ga0302311, IMG submission 200449) | Peat permafrost microbial communities from Stordalen Mire near Abisko, Sweden - III_Palsa_N1_3 | ecosystem: Environmental > Terrestrial > Soil > Palsa > Peat permafrost | place: Sweden... | reverse complement strand
AAGATCCCCGGCATTTTCGCGGCACAGCGCCAGCACGTAATGGGCGCCGGCCGACAGATCGTCGATCTCCAACAGTCTTTCGCAGGTGCGCTCGGCTTCCGTCAGCTTGCCGCTCTGCTGCTGCAGCACGGCGCTCAGCAGCAGAGCGCCGGGATCCTCGGCATTGGGTTGGCCGCCGATATAATCCAACGCTTCGGCGAAGCGCTCGCGCCGCAGAAGGTCGAGCGCCGGGGTCAGATCGTTGCTGCGCGGGATCGTCTCCAGCGTGGCGCCGTCGGGCAGTAGTGCTGCGACCCTTTCGCTGGCGGCGCGGATGGTCTCCGACCAAGCCGATTCATAGACGGTGGCGGCGCTGAAGGGGCGCGCCTTAGGCGCCATTGGCGCCGGCCGGTGGCTACGCTCGGTCCCTTCCTTGCGCTGGTAGTAGAAGGTCTCGTGGGTGTGGCAGAGATGGAAGGCGTCCGACAGACCGGTCAGGCTTTCGGCATGGCCGAGGAACAGATAGCCACCCGGCAGCAGCGAATCGGTCAACCGGGCAAGCACGGTGCGCCGCTGTTCGGGCGAGAAATACATCAGCACATTGCGGCAGAACACCACGTCATAGCTATCCGGACACCACAGATCGCAGGAAGGATCGGCCAGATTTGCGGCCTCGAACGAGACGCGCTCGCGCACTTTGGGCGCCAGCGTCATTTCGCGCGTGTCGCCGACGAACCAGCGCCGACGCGTATCGTCGGGCGTTTCGCGTAGGGACCAGTCCGAATAGCGGGCGCGCCGCGCCTTGGCCAATTGCACCGGATTGAGATCGCCGGCCCGCACCGAAACGTCCCAGCCCGGCTCGCGTAAAGCCTCGATGCCCACGATGGCCAAACTATAGGGCTCCTCGCCCGAGGAGCATCCGGCGGACAGAAATTTCAGCGTCCGGGGAGCGCCGTGATAGGCCTGACGATCGGGGATGACCAGGCCGGCCAAGGCGGCGAACTGGTCGCGGTTGCGGAAGAAATAGGTTTCGGTGACGGTCAGTTCTTCGGCCAGCGCCACCCATTCCTCGGGCGGGGGGTTGGTTTCCAGCTCGGCGAGATAAAACTGGCCCAGGGCGCGTCTTTTGGCCAGGCGGCGGTTCAGCACTTCGCTCAATAGGCCGAGCTTGGTGTCGTCGAACTGCAGCCCCATGCTGCGGTGGATAGCCCCTCGGAAACGCTCGATGTCAGGAGGGGGCACCGAATCGATCATTTAGTCGCCCTCAAGCGCCGGGCGCGCATTCCATGCGCTGGGCTACCGCGCCAAGCGATACCGTCTGTGTGATCGACGCTGTCGGCAGCGCGGGCCTGCAGTCGCAGGCCTGCAACGAATTTGGGGAATCGATGCGAAGCAGGTACGAGCGTGAAGCGACCAAATTCGTTGCTCATGTTGGCACGCTTTGCGCGACGAGGCGCAACCCTTCGAGGAACAACAGGGCCTGGGAATCCAATGCGCCGATGCTGGAGACGGTTTCTTGCGCCGCTTCGCGCAGCAGCGGCACCGCGGAATGGGCCCCGACCTCGTCCTCGCGGCGCACAGCCAGCACTTGGGCCACCGCGAGCGCGAGCATGCGCTCGCCGATCCGTACGGTGACCAGCCGCGCCGGGTCACTCTTGACCTGGCCGAGCAGGCGGCCGAGATCGAGCACCGGCACCGGCGCGCCGCGGATGACCGAAATGCCCCGCAGGAAGGCTGGCGCTTCGGCCAGCGGCTCGACCGGCAGAGGGCGCATCACCTCGAGAACATGGGCAAGCGGCAGAGCGCAGAGGTGAACCCCCGCGCGGCAGAGTAGCCAGGACCCCTGAGAACCGCTCTTTCCGTCCATTGTCCGCCCGTTAGAAGGGATCTGGTGTCCCGATTGCGAAGTTCGAGGAGACCAGCACGATCTTTGCTATCCCCCCTTCATTGTCAAGGGGAAGCAGGCCTGTGATAAAACGAGGCCACGCCTTCTTTTCCCTCCCGTGCCGCGCCGGTTTTACCGGACACTCTTCGTGGGAGGATCCCAATCATGACCGTCTATACGCTTTCGTCAAACCTGCCCGAAGACAGTTTCGTCGATTGGACGCAAACATCCTTGTGGGCGCAGGGAGAAGCGCCGGAAGACTCCAGCGCTCAGGTTTACTTCAACGACACCGGCCGCAACTACTTCATCGAGATCGGCCAGGGAGAGCAAGTCTCTATCGGCTCCTTTTCGATTGAGAGCAATCATTTAGTGCTCGATGGATCTTTGGTTTCCGCCGGCAGCGTCAGCGTTTCCGCCGGCGCTGGAATTCAGATCTATGGCGGCACCCTCGCCGCCCAGTCGTTGCATTTCAACGGCACGCCGGGCGTCGATCTCGGCCTGGTCGGCGTCGGCACGGTCACCGTGGCGGGTCCGATCTATAACAACAGCACCATCATCGCCGGCAACGCCACCGGCCTGAGTGATCTGACCAGCCTGACCCTGAACGCGGCCTATGTCGACAATCTCGGCCTGCTGGAAGCCTCGGTCGGCACCACTTTCATCGTCAATGTCACGCTGGCGGCGGATTTCGCCAATTATGCCTATTGGACGCTGACCGGCGGCACGTACGAGGCGATCTCGGGCGGCACCCTCGATCTCAAAACCAACGGCGTCATCGCCAACGACGCCGCCACCCTGATCCTCGATGGCGCCGGCACCGACACCATCGCCTCCTACAATCCCGCGACCGGCCAATATGTGCCGATCCAAGCGACGCTGACCCAGGTGATGTCGGCGGGCATGCTGGAACTCGACGCCGCTTCCTACAGCACTGTGGGCGGGTTGACGGTGCAGGGCGTGCTGAAGCTGATCGGCGTCGCCGATTTTTCGGCCGCCACCCTCTATCTGACGTCCAGCGGCCAGGCCGTTCTGTCCGACGCCTTCCCCGGCGAGTCGATGACCCTGTCGGCGAACGAAATCATCAATAATGGGCAGATCTCCGTCGATGGCGTGGGCGGCGGCGTCGCCACCATCTCGGGTCCGGTCTGCGGGTCGGGCAGTATTCTGCTGGGGCCGGCGGTCACCAGCTATGTGCGCGGCCAGCAGGTGATCACCACCGCCAATGTCGAGCTGACGGGGGCGGACTCCAACAGCCTGACCTTCAGCGACGGCACGGGGAGCTTCATCCTCGACACTCCGGCGGCGGTGACGGGCAGCGTCCAGCATTTCACCAGCGGCGACACCATCGTCTTGTCGCATGTCACGCTGGCTTCCGTGACGTCCTACGCCTATGCGAACGGCGTGCTGACCTTGCATGAGGGCAGTACGGCGCTGCATCTGAACTTCAGCGGTAGCTACACGACCCAGGACTTTGCGTTGAGCACGGATTCCGCCTCGGGCGGATTGGCCATCACCGGCACCAGCCTGATTGGCGTGGCGCCGGCGATTCATACGGCCTGATCAGGAGCGGCTGGCTGGCTTCAACAAGTCGGCCAGTCCGATCCGGCGCAGCATTTCCGCTCTGACCCGATCGGCGACGCCATTGACGATCTCGGCGCCGTCCTGCGAGGGATCGACATGAACGCGGAAGGGTCGCTTGCCGAACGGCTTACCCACCACCGCCACGATGGTCCGCGCCAGGTCCTCGGGATCGGCGCCTTCGGGTTCGAGGGCGGCCAGACCCTTCAGCGCCGTTTCGGCCATGCCGGCGGTCGGGCCCTGGTCGTACTCGGCTTGGCGCGCCTTGTCCTCGGGGCTTCCCGCATGGGCGAAATGGTTGGTGCCCTTGGTGAAGGCGCCCGGCACCACGATCGAGGTCTCGATTCCCCAGCGCGCCACCTCGCCGGCATAGGAGACGGCCAGCGCGTCCATCGCCGCCTTGGCGGCGAAATAGGGCGCCAGATAAGGCGGCGTGCCGCCCCGCGTGCTCGACGACCCCACCCACAGCAGCAATCCCTTGCCCTGTTTGCGTAAAGTCGGCAGCGCGGCGCGATTGACCCGCTGGGTGCCCAGCACATTGACGTCATAGGCGGCGGCGAACTGTTCCGGCGTGAAGGCCTCGGCGGCGCCGAACACCATATGGCCGGCATTATGGACCACCGCGTCGAGCCGGCCGCGCTCGGCCAGGATCCTGGCGACGGCAGCGTCGGCGGAATCCTGCGAGGCGACGTCGAGCTCCAGGCCCCGGATATCGACGCCGTCGCGCACGGCTTCCTCGGCCAGCTCGGCGACGCGCGGGGCATTGCGGCCGTCGGTTTCGCGCATGCTGGCATAGACGATATGGCCCGCCTTGGCCAAGGCGCGCGCCGTCATCAGGCCGAAGCCGGAGGAGGCGCCGGTAACCAGAATAACGTGCTTCATGATCTCATCCTCCTCGTTCAGATCACGCCGCCGTTGGCGCGCAGGATTTGGCCGTTGATCCAGCCGCCCTGCGGGCCGACCAGGAACGACACCACGTCGGCGATATCGGTCGGCTCGCCTAGGCGCTCCAGCGGGGACAGCTTGGCCAACGTATCGATGACAGCCTGCGGCTTGCCCTTGAGGAACAGATCGGTGCCGGTCGGGCCGGGTGCCACGGCGTTGACGGTGATCGAGCGGCCGCGCACTTCCTTACTCAACACATGGGTCATCGCTTCGACCGCGCCTTTGGTGGCGGCGTAAACGGCGTAATTGGGCTGGTAGAGCCCGACCACGCTGGAGGAGAAATTGACGATGCGGCCGCCGTCCCGTAAACGCTTCGCCGCTTCGCGCAGGCCGTTGAACGTGCCCTTGAGATTGACGGCGATCTGCCGCTCGAAGCTCTCGTCGCTGGTGTCGGCCAAGGGGGCGTTTTCCATGATGCCGGCATTGTTGACCAGCACGTCGACGCCGCCGAAGGAGGTCTCGGCGCTGTCGAACAGGCGGCGGACCGCGGCCGGGTCGGCGACGTCGGCCTGAGCGGCCAGGGCCTTGCCGCCGGCCTGCTCGATCCGGCGCACCAGCGCTTCGGCGGCCTCGGCGCCGCCGGCGTAATTGACAATGACGGTGAAGCCATCCGTGGCGAGACGCTCGGCGATGGCGGCGCCGATGCCGCGCGAGGCTCCGGTAATGATTGCGACTTTGCTCATCTTCGATCTCCTGTCCGGCGGAACTGCCGGCGGAGAGACAATCGCTCTTCTTCGTTTCCGGATAATCTGCGATAAATTGCCATTACAATTCGGATTGAGCGAACAATGGACCGTCTCGATTCCATGCGGCTGTTCACCCGGATCGTCGAGCGGCGCAGTTTCTCGCTGGCCGCGCAGGATTTCGGCCTGCCGCGCTCCTCGGTCAGCGAAACGGTCAAGCAACTGGAAGCCCGCCTCGGCGTGCGGCTTTTGCAGCGGACCACGCGCCAGGTCGGGCCGACGCTGGACGGCGAGGCCTATTATCGCCGCTGCCTGGCCATCCTGGCCGATATCGAGGAGGCCGAAGGCGCCTTCACCGGGGCGCGGCCCAAGGGGCTGTTGCGGGTGGATGTGCATGGCACGCTGGCCCGCCATTTCATGCTACCCGGCCTGTCGCGCTTTCTCGATGTTTACCCTGAGTTGACCTTGCATATCGGCGAAGGCGACCGGCTGATCGACGCGATCCGCGAAGGCGCCGACTGCGTGCTGCGCGTAGGAAATCCCCAAGACAGCACGATGATCGGGCGCAAGATCGCCGATCTCGCCCAGGCAACCCTGGCCAGCCCCGACTATCTGGCCCGGTTTGGCATGCCGTCCCGTCCCGACCGATTGGACGGACACCGCATGGTCGGTTTCGTCTCCTCGGCGACGGGCGCGCTTCTGCCGATGGATTTCCGTATCGAAGGGGAGCGGTTCGAGATCATGGTGCCCGCCCGGGTGACCGTTGTCGGGGCCGAGACCATGGTGGCCGCCGCCAGGCGGGGATTAGGGCTGATCCAGGTGCCGCGCTACCACGTCGAGGCCGATTTGACCGCGGGGACGTTGGTCGAGGTGCTGGCCGACTTCCCTCCCGACACCCTGCCAGTCCACGTGCTCTATCCGCATAATCGCCAATTATCGCCCCGCGTGCGGGTTTTCATCGACTGGCTGGCGGGCGAGTTTAGGTAAGTCTCTTTAAGCCGTCGCCTCGACCACCCGATTGCGGCCCGCGGCCTTGGCGGCATAAAGCGCACGGTCGGCGCGTTCGAGTAGGGCGGGCAGGGGTTCGGGCGGCAGGGTGGTGACGGCGAGGCCGATGCTGGCGGTGACGGTGACCGATTGGTTCGGCAGCGGGTAGCGGTCCGTCTGAATGGCGGCGCGCAGGCGTTCGGCGACCAGGCGGGCGGCCTCGATGCCGGTTTCGGGCATCAGCACCACCAATTCCTCGCCGCCGATGCGGGCGAACAGGTCGCTGTCGCGCAATAGCGTCTTGATGGTGGCGACCACACCCTTCAGCACTTCGTCGCCGGCGGCATGGCCGAAACTGTCATTGACCCGCTTGAAATGGTCGATGTCGATCAGCAGCAAACTTGCCTGGCGGCCGCTGCGCCGGCTGCGTTCCAGCTCGACCGCCGCCAGTTCGAAGAAATATCGGCGGTTATAGATCTCTGTCAGCGAATCGCGCGAGGCCAGATCCTGCAGCCGCTGGTTGGCTTCCGTCAGGTCGCGGGTCTGGCTGGCCACCAGTTCCTCGAGCAGGCGGCGGCGATGCATCAGATAGGAGGTGCGCAGCTGCACCAGCCCGAAAATGGCGGCCGCCGCCAGCAGCAGCGCCAGCAGCCGGAACCAGCCGCTCTGCCACCAGGCCGGCGCTACCGTCAGCGGGATCGTCAGCGGTTCGAGCCAGGTGCCGTCGCGGTCGGTGGCGCGCAGTTGCAGCCGATAATCGCCAGGAGGCAGGTTGGTGTAGGCGGCCAGGCGGCGGGCCGGATCCGAGGCGATCCAATCCTCGTCGAACCCCTCCAGCCGATAGGCGTAGCGCAGCTTGTCGGACGCCGAATAATCCAGCGCGGCGAACTCGACCTCGAGGCTGCGTTCATGCGGGCCTAGGGTCAGCCGCGCCGCCGTCGCGGCCGCCGGCGCCACGGCGCGGGGGCCGACATGAACGGCGGTCACTACAAGCTTCGGGGTAAAGGGCTGGTGCGCGAGAAGCTCGGGATGAACCACGGTCACCCCGTCCGCTCCGCCGAACAGCAGGGTGCCGTCGGTCAGCCGGGCGCCTGAATTGATCCAGTAGGAATGGTTGGCGACACCGTCGTCGCGCCCCAGCGCGCGTACCGACAGGGTCTCGGGATCGATCACCGCCAGGCCCTCGTCGGTGCTGGCCCAGATGCGGCCGCGGTCATCCTCGATCATCGTGTCCACCACCGGGTTGGGGAGGCCCTCGGTAACGCCGATGCGCTTGAAGCGCAGGGGCTGGCCGGGCCTGGGGTCGGCGATCGCCAGCCCGTTGCCGAGCGCGCTGACCCATAGCCGACCATGGCGGTCGAGCATCATCGAGGCGATGAAGTCGCCCGGCAGCGAGGCGGGGTCGCCCGGATCGTGCACGGCATGGGTGAACCGGCCGGTCGCCAGATCGAGGCGGTCGAGACCCCGCCGCGTGCCGATCCACAGCCCGTCCTTGCCGTCGGGCAGCGAGACGGTGGCGCTGTCGTCGCTGAGGCTGGCGGGGTCGTCGCCGTGCCGGTAGACGCGCCACTCGCCGGTCGCCCGGGTGAAGCGCATCAGCGGCCCGGCGGTTACCCACAGATCGCCGCCGCTCCAGCGCAGGGAGACCAGGGCGCTGGTTTCATCGCGTGGGAAGGCGATCGGCTCGATACGGCCGGTGCGGGCATCCCGGCGATAGAGCGCCCGGCCGCCGCCGGCGGCTATCCACAAGGAGCCGTCCGGTTCGGCGGCCAGCGCGGTAATGCTGCCGGGCGGCACGCTGGTGGCATTGGTCAGCGGGGTGACGATCCCGCTGTCGGAGTCGAGCTGCGCCACGCCCCGGTTGAGGAAGCCGAGCCAGGCTGTCTGGCCGACCGCGGCGATGTCGAGCACATCGCCGTCATAGAGCCGGTTGGGCTCGGTGGAGGGCATGACGTTATCGACGGTCCGGCTGTCGGGGTTGATCAGGCTGACGCCGGCATTGGTGCCGGCCCAGATAAGGCCGGAATCGCTCTTTAACAGAGCGCGCACCGCATTGTCGATCAGGCTGACGGAAAGGGTCGATTCGTGGCGAATCTGGCGAATCTGGCCGCTTTTCACGTCGAGCTGGGTGATCCCGCCGATGCGCCCGATCCACAATTCGCCGGGCCGGCCTTCAATGAGTCCGTAACTGCTGGGACCGCCCTGATCGACCTGGCTGAGATCGTAGAGGGTAAGGCCGACCGACCGGTCGTCGGCGATCCGGCCGACCTGGGATTGCCGGGTGACGAACCACAAATGGCCGTCGCTGCCTTCCTCGAGGCCGATCACCAGATCGTCGACGATGCCGCCGGCCTGGCCGACCAGCGGGATCGGCTCGAAGGTTTGCGAACCCGGCTTCAGGCGGACCAGCCCGCGGTAGGTAGCGGCCCAGATCGTGCCGTCGCGGCCGACCCGCACCGTGCCGATGCGGTCCGACGGCAGGCTGGAAGGATCGCCCTCGCGGTGGTTGTAGCGGGTGATCGCGCCGTCGCCGGCGATGTGCTCGAGGCCGGAATTGCTGGCGACCCACACGCCGTCGGCGCCGTCGGCGGCCAGTCCGTTGACGCTGCCGCGCGGGCGGATGCCGGCTGGTTCGGCGTAGGAGCGGAAGCCGTCGATCGACCCGTCATAGCGACCTACCTCGCCGGTGAAGGTGCCGAGCCATAGCCGTCCCTTGGCGTCGGTGGCCAGGCCGGAAATGACGTCGCCCGGCAGGCTGTTCGGATCGTCGTCGCGGTGCAGATAGGCGCGGAAGCGATAACCATCGAAGCGGGCGAGGCCGCCCTGGGTGCCGATCCAGATGAAGCCCTGGGCGTCCTGGGCGATCGCTGTCGCCACCGGATGCGGCAGCCCCTGGTCGCGGGTGAAATTGGTGGCGAAGGTGGTCCGCAGTTTTTCCCAGCCGTCGGCCCACGACGCCGGCGCGGCGGCGAGGATCGCGATACACACCAGCAATGTCAGAAATCTGCGCAAGCGGCTTCGAAGCTGTCCTGGGGTTGGCTGCTAGATTTACACTGTCGCAGGGCGGATGGGTAGCGCCTTTCCCCGGCGGCAGACCGCCGGGGAAACCATTTGCGGCCGAGTCTATGTCTCGCTGTCGAGATGAGCCATCTGGGCGGCGGGGTACCGTTCTCCCGCCGCCGCGTCCGCCGGCACCGCTCGGTTGATTGCGTCCAGCTCGTCCGCCGTCAGGGCGACATCGAGCGCGCCGAGGGACTCGGCCAGGCGCTGGCGGGTGCGGGCGCCGATCAGCGGCACGATGTCCTGGCCCTGGGCCGTTACCCAGGAAATGGCCAACTGCGCTGTCGAGATGCCCTTCTCCTCGGCGAGGGCGCGCAGGCGGTCCACCAGGGCCAGATTGTGATCGAGATTCTCGCCCTGGAAGCGCGGGCTCATCTGGCGGAAATCGCGTTTTCCTTCTTGTCCGCGCCCCTTGCTCCAATGGCCGCTGATCAGGCCGCGAGACAGTACGCCATAGGCGGTCAGGCCGATGCCGAGTTCGCGCAGGGTCGGCAGGATCTCCGGCTCGATGCCGCGCGAGATCACCGAATATTCGATCTGCAGATCGGCGATCGGATGCACCTTGGCGGCGCGGCGGATGGTTTCGGCGCCGACTTCGGAGAGGCCGACATGGCGGACCCAGCCGGCCTTGATCAGATCGGCGATGGTCCCGACCGTCTCCTCGATCGGAACCTGCGGATCGAGGCGGGCCGGGCGGTAGATGTCGATATGGTCGGTGCGTAGGCGCTTGAGCGTCATGGCCAGGAAGTTCTTGATCGAGGCCGGGCGGCTGTCATAGCCGATGAAGCCCCCCGCCGGGTCGCGCAGCGCGCCGAACTTGACGCTGATCAGCGCGCGATCGCGCTTCGAGCCGGTGGCCAGGGCCTCGCCGATCAGCATCTCATTATGGCCCGAGCCGTAGAAGTCGCCGGTGTCGATCAGGGTGATGCCGGCTTCCAGAGCGGCGTCGATGGTGGCCAGGGACTCGGTGCGGTCGGCATCGCCATAGAAATCGGACATACCCATGGCGCCCAGGCCGAGGGCGGATACCGAGGGTCCAAATTTGCCAAGTGTGCGGGTCTTCATGTCTGGGTCCTCATACGGGGGGAGAATTCGATAGATGGACCTTACGCCGCGTCTTTGTTAAGAATAAGCCGCTAAAAACCCCATAGCCTATTCGGAAAATCCGAACAATATGCGTCCCGATCTGTCCAGCCTGCACCTCGTCGCGATGGTCGCCCGCCATCTCAATTTCCGCCGGGCCGCTGCCGAACTCGGGTTGTCGGCGCCGGCGCTCAGCGAACGGGTGCGCGAGTTGGAGAACCGTTTGGGGGCGCGATTGTTCAATCGCACCACCCGCAGCGTGGCGCTGACCGAGGCGGGCAAAAGGCTGCTGGAGCGGGTTGGGCCGGCCTTGTCGGATATCGGCGCGGCCTTGGCGGAGTTGGGCGGCGACGAGGGCCGGGTGACCGGCACCCTGCGCATCAACGGCCCGACCCCGGCGCTCGAGCTGCGTCTCACGCCCCTGCTGATCGACTTTCTCGGCCGTCATCCCGATCTGCGCGTCGAAATCGTCGCCGAAGAGGCGTTCATCGACATCGTTGCCGCCGGCTTCGACGCCGGGGTGCGGTATGGGGAGAGCCTCGACGCCGACATGATCGCCGTCTCGCTGGGCGCGCCGCAGCGATTCCGTATCGTCGGCTCGCCCGATTATTTCCGGCGCCACGGCCGGCCGCTGGTGCCCGCCGACCTGGCGGCGCATCGCTGTTTCAACCAGCTGTTTCCTCGCGGTAATACGCTGCGCTGGGAGTTGGAGAAAGACGGCAAGGTCGAGACCTTTTCGCCCCAGAACGCCCTGCTTACCAACCAGCGGGGGGTGCGCCTGCAGGCGGTACGGGCGGGCTTGGGGTTGTGTGCCGATTTCGAGGAATATTGCCAGGAGGACCTCGATACGGGCAGGCTGGAGTCGGTGCTCGACGATTGGTGCGCGCCGTTTCCCGGCCCGTTCCTCTATTATCCGGAGCGCCGCCTGATGCCCGGCGCGTTGCGCGCCTTCGTCGATTTCGTCAAGGAGAGGACCCGGTGACTCCCAGCGAAGTGGAAGCCTTCCGGCGCGACGGCGCCGTCGTCCTGCGCGGCCTGTGCCAAGATTGGGTCGAGGTGATCGCGGCCGGCATCGAGCGCAATATGCGGGAACCCGGCCCCTTCGCCATGGAAAGCACGCGGGCGGGAGAGCCGGGCCGTTTCTTCGACGATTACTGCAATTGGCAGCGGATCCCCGAATTCCGCCAAGTGATCGAGGAGTCGCCGATCGCCCAAGCCGCTGCCACGGCAATGGGCTCCTCGTCGGCGCAATTCTTTCACGATCATGTGCTGGTCAAGGAACCGGGTACGGCCAAGCCGACGCCCTGGCATCAGGACAGCCCCTATTATTTCGTCGAGGGCGGTCAGACGGTCAGTTTCTGGATCCCGGTCGATCCGGTCAAGGAGGCGACGCTGCGTCTGGTGGCCGGTTCGCATCTGTGGGAGAAGCCGGTGCTGCCGGTGCGCTGGCTCGACGACACCCATTTCTATGCCGATCCCGGCGACTATCTGCCGGTGCCCGATCCCGACCGCGACCCCTCGATGCGGGTGGTGGAATGGGAGATGGAGCCGGGCGACGTGGTGCTGTTCGATTTCCGCACCGTGCATGGCGCGCATGGCAATCCGCACGGGCGGCGCCGGCGGGTGCTGTCGCTGCGCTGGGTCGGTGACGACGCAGTCTATGTCGAGCGGCCGGGGCGCACCTCGCCGCCTTATCCCGGGCATGACATGAAGGCCGGCCAGAAGCTGCGCGAGGATTGGTTCCCGGTCATTTGGCGCTGACCTTGCTCCACGAGGGGAATCGCGGGACACTATGTAAATGGGGAGGCTGGCACTGACGGTGGCGGTTATCTGGGGCGTCGCGCGGGCGGCGATGGCCGCGGACCCCGTCACCCTGGCCTTCACCGAATTCTATCCCGTCACCCACACCGAGAGTGGCCGTCCCGCCGGGCCCGGCATCGAACTGGCCCGCCGTCTCGCCGATGGCCTGCCGATCCAACTCAATGACGAGGCGACCCCGCTCCGGCGGATGCTGGCCTTGACCGAGTCGCGGCCGATCATCGTCGTGGCGCTGATTCGCACGGCGCCGCGCGAGCCCCAGTTCCACTGGATCGGCGAACTCTATCGCGACAGTCTGGTGATGGTGACGGTGAAACCGCGGCCGCGCATCGACACCCTTGAGCAGGCGCGGCGCCTCGACCATGTCGGCGTGACCCTGGGCGGCATTGCCGAGACCCTGCTGGAAGAGCGCCATTTCACCAATATCGAGCCCTCGCTCGACATGACGGCGCAGGCCCGCAAGCTGGCCAATGGCCGAGTCGACGCCTGGTGCGGGCTGAAGCAATCGGCCAGCCAAGCCTGGGAATTGATTGGACGGGACCCCAGCGACATGGAAATGGGTGCCGAGATCCTGCCGGTCTCGATCTGGATCGCGGCCTCCCTGCCGGTGCCGCCCGATCTGGTGGAGGAGTTGCGCCGCCGCTTTGCGGCTTTGCAACGCGACGGCACGATTGCCCGGATTTTTAGCGGCTTACGCTAGATCAATGTAGGCCTACGCCAACTTCTTGACGTCGAAACGGTCCCACACCCCTTCCCAATTGCCCTTGCTGGCGCCCTTGGAATATTCGGTCGAGCGCTGCTCGAAGAAATTGGCGTGCTCGACGCCGTTCAGGATCTCGACCAGCCAGGGCAGCGGGTGCGGCTGCACCTGGGAATAGGCATTGTCGCCCTTGGCGAAATAGCCGAACACCGGGGTCAATTTCAGCTGCGAGAGGCGCCAATCGGCGATGTAGTGGACGTAAGACTTGATGTCGGCGGCGGACATGCCCTCGATCTCGCCCATCCCGAAGGCCAGATCGACGAAGCCTTCCTCCAGCCCGACCATCGTCTTGGCGACGTCGATAATGTCGTCCTCGACGGCCTTGGTCACAGCACCCGTCTCGGCGTTCCAGGCGTGGTACAGCTTGGTGATGCCCTCGCAATGCAGGCTTTCGTCACGCACCGACCAGGAGACGATCTGGCCCATGCCGTTCATCTTATTGTGACGGGGGAAATTCAGCAGCATGGCGAAGCTGGCGAAGAGAGACATTCCCTCGGTGAAGGCGCCGAACATCGCCAGCGTCCGAGCCATGTCAGCGACGGTGCCGACACCGAAGGTGTGCATGTAATCGGCCTTGGCGCGCATCTCGGAATAGTCGCGGAACGCCTCGAACTCGGCCTGCGGCATGCCGAGCGTCTTCAGCAACAGCGCATAGGCGTCGATATGCACCGTCTCCATGTTGGAGAAGGCGGCCATCATCATCTGGATCTCCAGCGGCTGGAAGATCGGGATGTAGCGCTTCATGTAATTGTCGCCGACTTCGACGTCGGATTGGGTGAAGAAGCGGAAGATCTGGGTCAGCAGGTTCCGTTCGGTCTCGGTCACGCGGTCCGAGGCCCAATCCTTGATGTCGTTGCCGAGCGGAACTTCCTCGCCCATCCAATGGATCTGCTGCTGACGCTTCCAGAACTCGTACGCCCAAGGATAGCGCTCGACATTATAGGTGCCGGTGGCGGTGAGCAGCCCGATCTGGCCGCTACCGATCAGGGTCTTGGGATCGATATGGCCGATATTGCTTACTGACACGCCAGGCACTCCTCGTAATCGGTCGGCGCTTCGATCTGAAGCTCCACTTTCTTCTCGTCCAGCTTGCCGGCGAAGGCGGCGCGCTGCACCGATTTCGAGCGGCAGTAATAGAGGCTTTTGACCCCCTTCTGCCAGGCGGTGAAATGCAGCATATGCAGATCCCACTTATCGATATCGGCCGGCAGGAACAGATTGATCGACTGGCTCTGGCAGATATAGGGGGTGCGGTCGGCGGCGAATTCGATGATCCAGCGCTGGTCGAGCTCGAAGGCGGTGCGATAGACCGCCTTTTCGTCGTCGGTCAGGAAAGCGAGATGCTGCACCGAGCCCTGATGCTCGAGGATCGACTGCCAGGTTTCGGTGGTGTCCAAGCCTTTCTCGACCAGCAGCGCCTCGAGATAGGGATTGCGCACCGAGAACGCGCCCGACAGGGTCTTGTGGGTGTAGACATTGGCCGGAATCGGCTCGATGCCGGCCGAGGTGCCGCCGCAGATGATGCTGATCGAGGCGGTGGGCGCGATGGCGATCTTGTGGGAAAAGCGCGCCTTCATGCCGCGCTCGGCGGCGTCGGGGCAGGGGCCGCGTTCCATGGCCAGCTGCACCGAGGCGGCGTCGGCGTCGCGGCGGATCTTCTTGAAGATGCGCAGGTTCCACGACTTGGCCATGGCGCTCTCGAAGGGCAGGTTCTTCTGCTGCAGGAAGGAATGAAAGCCCATCACGCCCAAACCGACCGAGCGTTCGCGTAAGGCCGAATAGCGGGCGCGCTCCATGCTGTCCGGGGCGACCTCGATGAAATGGGTCAGCACATTGTCGAGCATGCGCAGCACGTCCTCGACGAAGCCGGGCTCGTCGTGCCACTCGTCCCAGGTCTCGATATTGAGCGAGGACAGGCAGCACACCGCGGTGCGCTCCTTCTCGTCATGGTCGAGCCCGGTCGGAAGGGTGATTTCCGAGCACAGATTCGAGGTGGTGACCTTGAGGCCCAGTTCGCGCTGATGTTTGGGGAGCGCCCGGTTAACCGTGTCGATATAGAGCAGATAGGGCTCGCCGGTCTGCAGGCGGGTCTCGAGGATGCGCTGCCATAGCGCCCGGGCGTCGACCTCGCGCAGCACTTCGCCGTTCTTCGGGCTCTTCAGCCCGAACATCGAGCCGGCCAGCACCGCTTCCATGAATTCGTCGGTGATGCACAGGCCGTGATGCAGATTGAGGCCCTTGCGGTTGAAATCGCCCGAAGCCTTGCGGATCTCGAGGAATTCCTCGATTTCCGGATGATGGACATCGAGATAGCAGGCGGCCGAGCCGCGGCGGAGCGAGCCTTGCGAGATGGCCAGGGTCAGGCCATCCATCACATGGACGAAGGGGATGATGCCCGAAGTGGTGCCCGAGCCCTTGACCGCTTCGCCGATCGAGCGCACGCGGCCCCAATAGGTGCCGATGCCGCCGCCATTCGAGGCCAGGGCGACATTCTCGTTCCAGATACCGACGATGCCGTCGAGGCTGTCCGGCACGGAATTCAGGAAGCAGGAAATCGGCAGGCCGCGGGTGGTGCCGCCATTCGACAGGACCGGGGTGGCCGGCATGAACCACAGGCGGCTCATCGCGTCATAGAGGCGCTGCGCATGCTCGACATCGTCGGCGAAGGCGCAGGAGACGCGGGCGAACATGTCCTGATAGCTCTCGCCCGGCATCAGATAGCGGTCGTTCAGCGTCGCCTTGCCGAAATTGGTCAGCAGGTCGTCGCGCGAACGATCCAGGGTGAGATCGGCCGGGGTTGGCTTCGGCGCCAGCGGAAAGGGCAGCGGCGAGCGCTTGTCTTCGAGCGGCAAGCGCGGTGATTCGGAGCGCGGCGGGGCGGGCGGAACGGGGATATTGATGGCGGGAACCAACTGGCCGTTCTGGTCGAAATCAAAAGCCACAGCAGACATCGGCACCCCTCGCAGACGAAAAAAGCGGGGAGAGCGGCAAGATCGCGATTTCGCAAACAAGCCCCTGGGACACCCCGCCCAAGAAAAAATATGTCGCGGCAGGTTTCCTGGCTCGCGGGTTCCCGCGGCGATCAGGCCTTCCCGGGACTATCTGCCCAGTGGCGCATATCGATCGCCACGCACCGCTTACAGTTGCGGGGGCAGCTCCGGCATGGCCGATTTTGGGCGGATCACCGGATTCCCTATTATCTCCAGATCTTGCGAAGCCGGAGCACCGTGACCCCTAAATATTGTGGAATTAGCCTAGGGTCCGTCAAGAAGGATTCATGACCGATGTTAAGATTCTTATTCCCGTAACCTCGGGCTTTATCCCCAGGCGGCTGTGGATATCCCTCGACGATGGCGGAAAGCCTAATTCAGCTGGACGGCAGATCGAACATCAGCAGCACCATGGCGTAGTGGCAGGCGGCGGCGGCCAGCACGCAGGCGTGCCAGATGGCGCTGTGATATCTGAGGCGGGTGAAGCGGTGCAACGGGGCGGGCAGGGTATAGAGCAGGGCCCCGGCGATCAGCAGCACGATGCCGGCGGTGCTGAGACGGTTGGCGATGATGTCGGCATGCACCACCCCGGCCCAGCCCATCGCCACGTAAAGCGTGATCAAGGCGTGCTGGAAGCGCTTGTGCAGCGCCACCCGCAGCACCACGCCGAGCCCCGCCGCCAGCCACATGATGACCAGCAGCCGCCAGCCGGTCTCGCCGCCCAGCACCAGCAGGCAGAACGGGGTGTAGGTGCCGGCGATCAGGCAATAGATGAAGGAATGGTCGAGCAGGCGGATCACCGCCTGGCGGCGCGGGTCGCGGACCACCGTGTTGAGCAGCGAGAAAGTGAACATCGCCACCAGGGTCAGGCCGTAGATCAGGCTGGCGCCGAGCGCTTCCGGGCGACCGGTGGAGGCGGCGCGGTCGAGCATGGCGCCGACGCCGACCAGGCTGGCGGCAATGCCGGCGGCCTGCACTCCGATATCGATGGCTTCGTCCCGCGAGATCGGCATAGGCAACCTTGTCTGTTCGTTTTCAGGATGGCACGGAGTCATTTATCGACGCAATTGACCTCGACCCGGTCGCGGCCTGCTTCCTTGGCGGCGTAGAGGGCCTGGTCGGCGGCGGTGATGAGAGACGCTTCATCGGGCATGGCCTCGATGGGTTCCCCCGTCAGAGTGGCGACACCGCAGCTGATGGTGACGTGATCGCCGATCAGCGACCCGGCGTGGGGCAAGGCGAGGTCCGCGACCCGCTTGCGCATCTTCTCGGCCAGGGCGCGCGCGGTGGCGACGTCGCACAGCGGCAGCACGACGGCGAATTCCTCGCCGCCATAGCGTGCGACGATCTCGCCCGGGCGTTCCGCCGCATGGGCCAGGGTGGCGGCGACAGTCTTCAGGCAGTCGTCGCCGGCTTGGTGGCCGTAATGGTCGTTGTAGCGCTTGAAGAAATCGATATCGATCAGCGCCAGCGACAAAGGCGTGCGGTTGCGCCGGGACCGGCGCCATTCCTGGTCGAGGGTCTCGTCGAAGGAGCGGCGGTTGGCCAGTCCCGTCAGCCCGTCGATCGAGGCCAGGCGCAGCAATTGCCGGGTGCGCTCGCGCAGAATCAGCTGGGTGCGCATCCGGGCCCGGACAATAGGGGGACTCGGCGGCTTCATGATGTAATCGACGGCGCCCACCTCGAGCCCCTTGGCCTCGGTCTCGATGTCGGTATGGCCGGAGACAAAAAGGATCGGCAGATCGGCGTTCGAGGGGTCGGCCTTGATGGCGCGGCAAACCTCGAAACCGCTCATGCCAGGCATTTCCACATCGAGCAGGACCGCGTCTGGCGAGCGCTCGCGCACCATGCGCAGCGCGCTCTCGCCATCGGTGGCGAACAGGATTTCGCCCATCGGCGCCAGGATCCGCGCCAGCACGCGCACCATCACCGGATCGTCGTCGACGATCAGGATTCGCGCCGGTGGCAGGGTTTCCGGAAATTCGCCAGTCATGCCTGTTCTCTAATTTGATCAAGGAGTTGGAGTGCTTCGGCGAAGCGGAGATCTTCGATCATGCCGGCCAAGGTGATCGTTGGCAAGACGCCGAAGTGACGCGAGAAGGCCGGCTTCATTCCTTCGAAGCGGTCGATGGCGCCCACGCTCTGCTCGCGCAGCTCGCGCGCCAGCTGATCGATCGCCTCGGCATCCAGGTTGGCGGGGGCCGCTTCCGCCTCGGCCGGCGCGGTGGCGAGATGGGCGCGGATGGCGGAGAACAGACGTTCGTTGGTGCTGGCCAGCGTATCGAGAAGCGCCTTGGGATCGCCATGACCGGGCTGCTTCAGCAGGCTCTCGATGCGCGCCGCCAGGCGCGCCGATTGCTTGGCGGAAATGCTGGCGGCGGTGCCTTTGAAGCCATGCAGACGGGACAGGGCCTGGTCCTCGCGCCCAGCGGCGAGGTCGGCGGCGACTTCGTCGGTGAGATCCTGGTAGTTGACCTCGAGGCGGCCCAGCAGGCTGGAATAGAGGGCGAGATTACCGCCCAGCCGCCAGAAGGCTTCGGCTTCGTCGATGCCATCCACCTGGGGGAAGCTGGCCGCCGTCTCGATCTCGGGGGCGGCCGGCTGCTCGGCGCGCTGGCCGGCTTCGATCCATTTCAGCAGGGTGTTCAAAAGGTCGGTGGGCACGAAGGGCTTGGAGACATGGTCGCTCATGCCGGCGGCGGCGGTGGCCTGGCGGTCCTCCAGCAGGGCGGCGGCGGTCATTGCCACCACCGGCAGCGTCTCGCCATCGGGCAAGGCGCGGATGCGCCGGGCCGCCTCGAAGCCGTCCATCTCCGGCATCTGCAGATCCATCAGCACCAGGTCGAAGCGCATCCTCCGTACCCACTCGACCCCTTCGCGGCCATTATTGGCGATGCTCACCACCAGGCCGGCGCGTTCGAGGAAGTCGCGCGCCACTTCCTGGTTCATCTTGTTATCCTCGACCACCAGGATACGCGCCCCGCGGATCGGTTCGGCCATTTCGTAGGGGGTGCGCTCGAAGCGCTGCGGCAGCGGTTCGGGGGCTTGGCCGGCATGCATCTGCTCCAGCGCGCGCCACAGCTTGCCGGCGGTCATCGGTTTGCCGAGCGCGGCGCCGAGGCTCATGCCGCTATCCTGTTCGAGGCTGAGATGGTCGTCGGGGTTGCAGCCCAGCAGCATCACCGCCGGCGGCTCGATCCGTCCGGCCGCGACTTCCTCGCCGATCTGGTGCAGAAGGTCGGAATTGGCGCGGCGCCGCTCCAGCAGCAAAAGATCGATCGGCGTGCCATCCCGGCGCAGCCGCCCCATCACCGCGTCGCCGTCGGCCAGGGTCTCGGCCGTGATCCCCCAATCCTCGAGCCAATTGGCGACGATCGCGCCTTCGATCAGCGATCCGTCCACCAGCAGGGCATGGCTGCTCTTATAGCTCGAGGGCCGCTGCTCCTCGCTCTCGGGGGCCACGCCGAAGCGGACCGTGAAGGTGAAGCAGCTGCCGCGTCCCGCCTCGCTGGTAACCCCCATCTCGCCCTGCATCAGATCGACCAGGCGGCGGCAAATGGTGAGGCCGAGGCCGGTTCCGCCATAGCGCCGGGTGATCGAGCCGTCGGCCTGGGTGAAGGGCTGGAACAGCTGATCGACCTGTTCGCGGGTCATGCCGATGCCGCTATCCTCGACCGAGAAGCGCAGGAAGATATGGGTTGGATCGCGGCTGACTTCGCCGATCCGCACGATGATCGATCCGCGCTCGGTGAATTTGACGGCGTTGCTGACCAGATTGTTGAGCACTTGGGTCAGGCGCAGCGAATCCCCCACGATCAGGCGGGGCAGGTTGGTCGGCATGTCGAACAGAAGCTCGATGTCCTTACCGCCGACATCCGAACTGAACAGGCCGGCCACCGACACCAGCACCTCTTCCCAGTCGAAGGGAATCTCCTCGATATCGACCTTGCCGGCCTCGATCTTGGAATAATCGAGGATGTCGTTGATCAGGTTGAGAAGGGCGGTCGCCGCCATGCGAGTTTTGGCCATATATTCGTGCTGCTTGGGCGTCAAGGCACTTTCCAGCACCAATTGCGTGAAGCCGATGATGGCGTTCATCGGCGTGCGGATCTCGTGGCTCATATTGGCGAGGAAATCGCTCTTGGCCTGGCTGGCGCGCTCGGCCTCCTTCTTGGCGGCGGCCAGTCGCATCTCGCCCAGCTTCTGCTCGCTGATGTCATTGCCCATGAAAAGAAGATTAGGCCGCCCTGCGCGCGTTATGCGGGCAAACCGCACATCGATCCACATCTCCTGCCCGAACGAGGAGGTGACGCGGTTGACGATATGCGACGGCGTGCCGGTGCGCAGGGTCTCGAGCGCCGCCGCCAGGATGCCGGTCTGGCGCCAGGCCGGGATGGCGCGGAAATTCTGCGCCACCAGCTCGTCGATGGTGCCGCCGGTCAATGTCACATAGGCGTCGTTGAGCAGCACGCAGTGACCTTCCGCCTCGAACACGGCGATCGCTACCTCGGAGCCCTCGATCACGGCGCGGTTGAGCTCGTTGCTCTCCTCCAGCAGCCGTTCCGCCTGGCGGCGCTCCAGCATCAGGGCGCGCAGATCGCCCAAGGCCGACTGCATGGCGCCCAGCTCGTCGCGGTGGCGCGGCGCCGGCAATAACGGCCCGACATCACCTGCCGCCAGGGCGTTAAGGCTGTCCTGCAGCATGCGCAGGGGGGCGAGCAGGCGGCGGCTGATCAGGGTCACCACCGCGAGGCCCAGCAGCATCAGGCCGGTGGAAATCAGCAGATGCAGGATCAGCGAGTGCTTGGCCTCGGCCTCCAGCATCAGACAGTAAGTCTCCGTCTCGTGACTGGTCTCGCGCATCAGCGCGCTGAGCGAATTCAGCGCCGGTTCGGAGGTTTTGATCATCACATGCGGATCGATCACGCCGAGATCGGCCACCGTCATGATCTGGTCCTCCATCGGCCGGTAGACCTCGAAGAAGGCGGCGTGGACCTCCTGCATCGCCTGTTTCAGCGCCATGTTGCCGCTGATCTGCACCTCCATGCTCAGCTCGTTCCACTCCATGCCGGAATGGCCGCGCAGCTCCATCACGTCGAGCTTGGTCTGGATCGGCAGGGCCCCCTTGCGGGCCGCCAGAGAGGCGGACAGGGTCGAGCTTTCCAGCCCGAGATGGGAGCGGAGTTCGAGGGCGAAGGATTTGATGCGGGTATAGATCAGGAATTGCGAGGGCAGGGCGTGCCGATCGACGCTGGTCCGCACCATCAATTCGTGGATGTCGCGCAAAAGCTGGGTTTGCGCCGCCACCCAGCGGGTGCGCACCTCCGGGTCGCGCTCGGCCACCGGCTTGGCCAGCTCGGCATCGACCTCGCCGCGCAGATGCTGGAGCTGGGCGAAGCCCTGGCGTACCGCCGCGTCGGAATCGCTGTCGAAGGCGTCGACGGCGCGAATCAGATGGCTGTCGACGACCCGGCGATGCTCGGCGAGGACGCGCTTCTGCTCGTCGTCGACAGCGATCGTGCCGCGCAGCAGCACATTGGTGCGGCCGCGCTCGAACGCCAGATTCTCGGCGGCCTGCAGCAGCTCGTCGATCATCTGGTTGGTGTAGAGCAGCGATTGGGCGAAACGGTAGCTCTGCCACTCGCTCTCCGCGTCGCGCAGACCCAACAGGGCGATGATGACCTCGAGCGTCACCACCATGGCGATCACGGCGGTGCGCAAGGACCTTCTCGTTCCCACCGTGTCGGCACGCCGGGGCGCCGGCAGATCGGCGTTCATTCCTGTCTCCGCATGACCTAGTGATCCCACCTTATCGGCCAAGCGGCTCTTCGGGAAGAAGCGAGAGTTCCGCAAGCAGGCGTCGGATCGCCGCATCCAATGCGTCGAGCGGCCCCGAAACCGGCTCGGATCCCGTTGGCGTGCGACAGAATTCCTCCAGTCTCGCGGCGCACCGCTGTATCTCGTCGGCGCCGATGGTGCCGGCGCTGCTCTTCAAGGAATGGGCGAGGCGCGTGGCGGCTTCGCCGTCGCCGGTCTCGAACACGGCGCGGATGGTGGCGACGAACTGGCCGGCATCCTGGGTAAAGCGCAAAAGGATCTTGTCATAGAGCGCCTTGTTGCCGCCAACCCGGCGCAAGCCAGCGGTGCGATCCAGCACGCCGTCCTCGGCGCTCGCGGCGGCGGGCGCGGCGGGACGGACCCAGCGCCCCAGCGTTTCCAGCGCCGCCTCGGGATCGACCGGCTTGGCGATATAATCATTCATGCCCGCGGCCAGCGCCGCGTCGCGGTCGCCCTGCAGGGCATTGGCGGTCAGCGCGATGATCGGCAGATCGGCGAAGCCGGGATTGGCCCGGATCAGCCGGGTCGCCGTATAGCCGTCCATGCGCGGCATCTGCACATCCATCAGCACCCCGTCGAACGGGCCGTCCTCCAGCACGGCGCGTACGCCCTCGACGCCGTTCTCGGCGAAGCGGGCATCGACCCCGGCCTGCTCCAGCATGTCCTTGGTCACCATGCGGTTGATCTCATTATCCTCGACCACCAGGATGCGGGCGCCGGCCAGATCGACGACCTTGCGCTTCTCTCGCGCCGGCGGGAGGGCGGCGGCGGTGCTGATTCCGAAGCCGGCGGTGAACCAGAAGCGCGCGCCCTCTCCCAGCCTGCTCTCGACGCCGATCTCGCCGCCCATCAGCTCGACCAGGTGCCGGGCGATGGCCAGGCCCAGGCCGGTGCCGCCATAGCGCCGCGTGATCGAACTGTCGGCCTGGTCGAAGGGCGTGAACAGTCGGTGCTGCTGCTCCTCGGACAGGCCGATACCGGAATCCTGCACGTCGAAGCGCAAGGTAACGCGCTCGCCATCTTTCGTCGCCACGGCGACCGACAGCCTGACCATGCCGGTCTCGGTGAATTTGACGGCGTTGGACAGCAGGTTCAACAGCACCTGATGCAGCCGCGCCGCGTCGCCGATCAAGGTCGGCGGCACGTCGCGGTCGGTGTCGAACCGCATCTCCAGGCGCTTTTCCGAGACCTGCACGGCCAGGATGTCCGACACTTCGGCCAGCACGGTGTCCAGCGAGAAGGGCATCTGTTCGAGGCTCAGCTTGCCGGCGTCGATCTTCGAGAAGTCGAGCACGTCGTTGATCAGGCGCAGCAGCGAGCGCGCCGCCATCATGATCTTGTCGACATAGTCGCGCTGGCGGGCGGTGAGGTCGGTGGCCAGCGCCAGATGGGTGAAGCCGATCACCGCATTCATCGGCGTGCGGATCTCATGGCTCATATTGGCGAGGAAGTCGGCTTTGGCGCGCGCCCCGGCGTTGGCGGCGTCGCGTGCCCGGATCAGATCCTGGTTCAGGGCTTCGAGCTGGGCGGTGCGCTGCTGGACGCGGTCCTCCAGCTCCTCATTGAGGCTCTGGATATGCTGCTCGGCCAGGCAGCGCTGGGTGATGTCCTGCACCGCGCCGCGCACCCGGATCGGTTTGTCGGACTCGTCGCGCTCGATCTTGCCGACCACCTGCAGCCAGATGGTGCGCCCGTCCTTGGGGCGGATCACGCGGTATTGCAGATTGAGTTGGGTCATGCCGGGCGTCCGGGCGGCGATATTCTCCATCATCGGGCGGTCGTCGGGATGCATGATCTCGAGCCAGCGCGTCACCGACAGGGGTTCGTCCGGCTCCAGTCCGTAGATCTCGCGCAGTTCGTCCGAACCGACGAACAGATCCGAGCCGTAATCCAGCGAATAGACGCCGAGCCGCGCCACCTCCTGGGTCGCCCTGAGATCCTCGTCCCTTTCCCGCAGGGTCGCCACCGAGGCCTGGAGCTGGAGGTTGGCCTCCAGCGCCCGCTCGCTGATCTCGGCCTGGCGGCACCAGCTGCGCCAGAACATGAGAGTGATCGTGGCGGAAGCGACGACGAAGGTCAGCGCGGCCAGGATCATGCGATAGAGATCGCGCCGCCAGGCGGCCAGCACCTCCTCCTTGCCGACGCCGACCGCGACATAGAGCGGGAAATCGCCGACCTTCTGGAAGAACAGCAGCCTTTTGACGCCGTCGACCAGGGAATCGTTCTCGTAATAGCCGGAGGTCTGCCCGCTTTCGACCAGGCGCTTGAGAGGGTCCGGCGGCCTCAGCCGCTCGGGGGCCGAATCCGGTTGCACCACACTCGGCTGACGCACGATCAGATTGAGATCGCCGTCGCGCAGGGCCACCACGCCCTGGCTGCCGAGATCGACGCCGGAAAATAAATTTACATAGCGTTCGAGGACCATCGCCCCATAGACGATGCCGTCGAAGCGACCGTCGGCGCGCTCCAGACGGCGGGCAAAGATCAGGGTCCATTGGTGGGTGGTCGCGCCGATCAGCGGCTTGGAAATAATCAGGCCGGCTTTGGGCTCGTCGCGCGCGCGGATGAAATATTCCCGGTCAGCGAGAGAGCGCCCGGTCTGCTTCGTTCCGTTCCGGTCGGCGTCCGAGGCGGCGATGATGACCCCCGAGGCGTCGGTGATGCGGACGGCGAAGAGTTCTGGGAGCCGCTGCTGGATATGTTCGAAATACCGATTATATAGCGACAGGTCGATGAAGCCCTCGTGCTCCTGCAGCGATTTCTCGCGCGCCAGGGCCAGGAGGGCGATGTCGACCATGCCGACGTTATCGAGGATGTCATGTTGCAGCGTAGTGGCGAGATTTTCCGTAGCCGTAAAGGCCCGGGCCCGGTATTGGCGCCAGCTCTGATACTGCCAGAGGCCCAGGAGACCGATCACGAACAGGTTCAGCAGCAACAGACCGCCGAACAACGGCACAAAGATCGGTCGGGATTTATCCGGGGGAGGGTGTAACGGGTAGATCTGTTTCACGAAAGCGAGATCCCCGAACCATGACTATGCGCAGCTCCTTGAATAGCCAGCATACCCCCACCTTGGCGAACAACCCAAGGGAGAATGAAAACCAAGGCGCCCCCCGCCTTTCAGGAACCCACCGAACGTGACAATCGATCTCTACGAGCTGCTGGATGTTCCCCGCACGGCCAGCTTCGCCACCATCAAGGCCGCGTTCCGCGCTAAGGCCAAGACCAGCCATCCCGATGTGGGCGGCGATCCCGAAATCTTCCATATGCTGAGGCTCGCCCATGACGTGCTGACCGACGAGGAGGCCCGCCGCCATTACGACGCAACCGGCGAGACGCCGGCCGACCGCGCCATCAGCGCCGCCGAGGAGGCCCGCTTCCGCCAGTTGGTCGGCGACCTGATGATGACGATGATCGCGCAGGGAAGCTCGCCGACCTTCACCAATGTGCTCGACGAGATGAATGACGCGCTGGCCTTGCAGATCCGCGGCGCCGACCACCAGCTGATCGCGCTCTCCGAGCTTTCGACCCGGCTCGAGGAGGTTCTGGCGCGCCTGCACGCCCGCGAGGAAGGCGAGGATTTCCTTCTCACGCTGCTGCAAGAGCGCTATGACGAGATGGCGAACAAGATGAAGGTGACGCGGGATATGCGGACCCGGCTGATCCGCCTGCAGCAAAGGCTTACGCGCTACAGCTATGACGTCCAGGTCGAAAGCATCGCCTAACAGGTCCGCGTGGCTGGCGTTAGTCCTGCCGCTGGCCCTTGCCGCCTGCCAGGCGCCAGGCCCGTCTTCGCGTCCCGGCGCTGCGCCGGGTACCGCGCAAGCCCCCGCCCGTGCGGGCGGTTCCGACGCCGCCCGCGGCACCAGTTCGAGCGGCGCGCCTTTGCCGGCCACCGCCGATCTGGTCAATGATCCGTCCCGCTTCAAGGGGCTGACCGGCTCCGACGTCACCAGCCTGCTGGGATCGCCCAGCTTTCAGCGCCACGATGGCGACGCCGACATCTGGCAATATTACGGTCCCGCTTCGGCCTGCGTGCTGGACCTCTTCCTCTATCCCGACCAGGGCCAGCCGCGCGTCGCCCACTCGGAGCTGCGCTCGCGCGGCGCCGGCAATGTCAGCGGCTGCATGGCGGCGATTCTGGACGGGAAGCGGGGCTAAAACACCTTAGCCTTAAAGCCGCACAGATCCGCGACCGGGCACAGCGCGCAATCGGGCTTTCTCGCCTTGCAGATATAGCGGCCATGCAGGATCAGCCAGTGATGGGCATGCAGCTTCCATTTGGCCGGGATCTTCTTTTCCAATTTGCGCTCGACCTCTTCCGGCGTCTTGCCCGGCGCCATGCCGGTGCGGTTGGAGACGCGGAACAGATGGGTGTCGACCGCGATGGTCGGCTGGCCGAAGGCGATGTTGAGCACCACATTGGCGGTCTTGCGCCCGACCCCGGGCAGCTCGACCAGCGCCTCGCGCTCGGCCGGCACCTCGCCGCCATGCTTGGCGATCAGCAGCTGCGACAGGGCGATCACGTTCTTGGCCTTGGCGTTGAACAGACCGATGGTCTTGATGTGGTCGCGCACCCCTGCTTCGCCGAGTTCCAGCATCTTTTGCGGTGTATCGGCGATGGCGAACAGGCCGCGCGTCGCCTTATTGACGCCGATGTCGGTGGCCTGGGCCGACAGCACCACGGCGACCAGCAGGGTGAAGGGATTGCTGTAGTCGAGTTCGCCCTTGGGTTCGGGGTTCAGGGCGGACAGGCGGGCGAAAAATTCGTCGATGGCTTTGGAGTTCATGATGTTTTAGCATCGCCTCGAATTCAAATGAGGCCAACAGTGAAATCGGCATTGATCTCGGCGTTGACGGCGATTGCCTTGCTCTCGGGCTGTTCCGATCAGGTCGAGATCGCCAAGGTGCATCACCGCAACCATTTCTCCCCGCCGCAAGTGCCGCCGCCGCTGTGGCCCGAGGGCACGTTCGACGAGGCCAAGGCCAAGACCCAGTTCGATATCGCGAAAGCGGCGAAGGACAAGGGCGACTGGACCCAGGCCCGCGCCGCCGCCGAGGCCGGTCTGACCCTGTGGCCGGTCGATATCGAGGCCTGGGAGACGCTGATGGCCGCCTGCGATGCGCAGGAGGATGTCGCCTGCCAGCATTACGCCACCTTCTTCCACGCCAAGCTGATCAGCCTCAACGGCCTGCCGATGCGCTCGGCGACCCTGGGTTTCCAGAATGTGGCCGATAACGAGGTCGGCCAGAAGGCTGACAATTTCACCTATGACAAGAAGACGCTCGATATGGCGGTGCGTCTTTGGGTGTTCTGCGACCAGCATGACGTCGTGCGCCATCCGACGGAAAAGGACGAGCCGACCGAGGAAGCCTTCGATCAGGTCTATCCCTATGTTCCGGTGCTGCTCGTGATCGGCGTCGGCGCCGGCCTGCTCACCGCCGTCAAGGAAGTGGCGAAGTAGGGATGGTCGCCTAACATCGGGCTGCAGAGCTGGGGTATCGACCGGACGTTCGGTCGTTAGCTCATTTCGTCATGGCCGGGCCCAGACCCGGCCATCCACGCGTCGATCAGAGCCCCAGCACATCCAGCATCGAATAAAGGCCGGGCTTCCGGCCCGCCGCCCACAAAGCGGCGCGGACGGCGCCGCGGGCGAAGATCTGGCGGGACGAGGCCTTGTGGGTCAGTTCGATGCGTTCGCCTTCCGAGGCGAAGATCACCGTATGGTCGCCCACGACATCGCCACCGCGCAGCGTGCTGATGCCGATTTCCCCCTTCGGGCGCGGGCCGATCTGGCCGTCGCGGGTCTTGCGGGCGACGTCGTCGAGCGTGACCTGGCGGCCTTCGGCGGCGGCTTGCGCCAGCGCGAGCGCGGTGCCGGAGGGGGCGTCGATCTTGTGGCGGTGGTGCATCTCGACGATTTCGATGTCGAAAATGCCGGCGTCCAGCTTGGCGGCGACCTGGCGCACCAGCTGCCCCAGCAGGGTGACGCCGACGCTCATATTGGCGGCCTGGACCACGGGGATCTTCGCGGCGGCCTGGTCGATCACGGCGCGCGCGGCGTCGTCGAAACCGGTGGTGCCGACGATCAGCGCCGTCGAATGGCGCATCGCCAACTCGGCGTGATGGGCAAGAAGCTCGGTGCGGGTGAAATCGATCACCGCATCGGAGGCGGCGAACAGCGCGTCGGCCGCGTCGGTGGCGGTGATGCCCGCAGTCTTCAGGCCGGCCAGCACACCGAGGTCCTGGCCGACGATGTCGCTGCCGGGACGGGCTGAACCGCCGGCCAGCGTCGCTTCAGCCTGGGATAGGGTCTCTTTGAGGAGCATCCGTCCCATGCGTCCGCCGCAGCCGAGGATTCCTATGCGGCTCAATCCTTGAGGTCTTCCCACAATTCGCGGACCTTGGCGAAGAAGCCGGAGCTCTGCGGGCTGACGTCGCCGCCTTCGCCCTCGAATTCGCGCAACAGCTCTTCCTGGCGCTTGGTGAGGTTGACCGGGGTCTCGACGACGGCCTCGACGAACATGTCGCCGCGCGCCGGGCTGCGTAGAACGCTCATGCCCTTGCCGCGCAGGCGGAACTGGTGGCCCGACTGGGTGCCGGCCGGGATCGAGATCTTGGCGCGGCTGCCGTCGATGGTCGGCACCTCGATCGAGCCGCCGAGCGCCGCATTCACCATTGAAAGCGGCACCTTGCAATGGACGTTGGCGCCCTCGCGCTGGAAAAGGCGGTGCGGCTTGACCGACAGGAAGATGTAGAGATCGCCCGGAGGCGCGCCTCGCATGCCCATCTCGCCCTCGCCGGCCAGACGGATGCGGGTGCCGTCCTCGATGCCGGAGGGCACATTGACCGACAGGGTCTTGTCGCGTTTGGTGCGGCCCGCGCCGCCACAGTCACGACACGGGGTCTTGATGGTGCGGCCCGCGCCCTGGCAGGTCGGGCAGCTCCGCTCGATGGTGAAGAAACCTTGGGTGGCGCGCACCTTGCCGGCGCCGCGGCAGGTGGTGCATTCGACCGGCTGGGCGCCGTTGGCGCCCCCCGTGCCGGAGCAGGAAGTGCACGTCTCGGAGCTCGGCACCTCGATCTCTACCGACTTGCCGGCGAAGGCTTCCTCGAGGGAGATCTCCATATTGTAGCGCAGATCGGAGCCGCGCTGGGCGAAGCCGCCGCCACGGCGACCCCCCATGAACTCGCCGAACATTTCGTCGAAAATGTCGGCGAAGCCCGCGCCGAAGCCGAAATCGCCGGCCCCGCCGCCCCGGCCAGCGCCGCCTTGTTCGAAGGCGGCGTGGCCGAAGCGGTCATAGGCCGCGCGCTTCTGCTCGTCCTTGAGGATGTCGTAAGCCTCGTTGACCTCACGGAACTTCTCGTCAGCCGTGGAATCGCCCGGGTTGCGATCGGGATGAAACTGCATGGCCATCTTGCGATAGGCCTTTTTCAGCTCTTCCGCGCTCGCCCCCTTGGGCAGCCCGAGGATTTCGTAGTAGTCCCGCTTGCTCATACTGGTCAGGCCGGCCGCTTACTTGTCTTTCTTGTCGGGATCGACTTCTTCGAAGTCGGCATCGACAACACCGTCCTGGGCCTTGCCCGAAGCCGCGCCCTGAGCGCCGGCGCCGGCATCAGCCTGACCCGCCTCGGCTTGCGCCTTGTACATGGCCTCGCCCAGCTTCATCGAGGACTGGGCCAGGGTTTCGGTCTTGGCCTTGATGTCCTCGGCGTCGCCGCTATCGAGCACTGCCTTCAGGGCGGCGATGTCGGCTTCGATCTTGCTCTTCTGATCGGCCGGCACCTTGTCGCCATGTTCGGCGAGAGACTTCTCGGTCGAGTGCAGCAGTCCGTCGGCATGGTTGCGGGCTTCGACCGCTTCCTTGCGCTTCTTGTCGTCGGCCTGGTTCGCCTCGGCATCCTTGACCATGCGGTCGATATCGGAGTCGGAGAGACCGCCAGAGGCCTGGATGCGGATCTGCTGTTCCTTGCCGGTGGCCTTGTCCTTGGCCGAAACCGAGACGATGCCGTTGGCGTCGATGTCGAAGGTCACCTCGATCTGCGGCACGCCGCGCGGCGCCGGCGGCAGGCCGACCAGGTCGAACTGGCCTAGGATCTTGTTGTCGGCCGCCATTTCGCGCTCGCCCTGGAAGACGCGGATGGTCACCGCGGTCTGATTGTCCTCGGCGGTCGAGAAGACCTGGCTCTTGCGGGTCGGGATGGTGGTGTTGCGGTCGATCAGACGGGTGAACACGCCGCCCAGGGTCTCGATGCCCAAGGAGAGCGGGGTCACGTCGAGCAGCAGGACGTCCTTGACCTCGCCCTTCAGCACGCCGCCCTGGATGGCGGCGCCGATGGCGACCACTTCGTCCGGATTGACGCCCTTATGCGGCTCGCGGCCGAAAAATTCCTTCACCGTCTCCATGATCTTCGGCATGCGGGTCATGCCGCCGACCAGGATCACTTCGTCGATTTCCGACGCCTTCAGGCCGGCATCCTTCAAAGCAGCCCGACACGGCTCGACGGTGCGGGCCACCAGATCCTCGACCAGGGCTTCCAGCTTGGCGCGGGTCAGCTTGATGTTGAGATGCTTCGGACCGGCCGCGTCGGCGGTGATGAAGGGAAGGTTCACTTCCGTCTGCATCGACGAGGACAACTCGATCTTGGCCTTTTCGGCGGCTTCCTTCAGGCGCTGCAGGGCCAGGCGGTCCTTGCGCAGATCAATGCCCTGCTCGCGCTTGAACTCGTCGGCGAGGTAATCGATGATTCGGGCGTCGAAATCTTCACCGCCTAGGAAGGTGTCGCCGTTGGTGGACTTCACCTCGAACACGCCGTCGCCGATTTCCAGGATCGACACGTCGAAGGTGCCGCCGCCCAGATCGTAGACGGCGATGATGCCCGAGCCCTTCTTCTCCATACCGTATGCCAGAGCGGCCGCGGTCGGCTCATTGATGATGCGCAGCACTTCCAGGCCGGCGATCTTGCCGGCGTCCTTGGTGGCCTGACGCTGGGAATCGTTGAAATAGGCCGGAACGGTGATGACCGCCTGGGTGACCTTCTCGCCGAGATAGCTTTCAGCGGTTTCCTTCATCTTCTGCAGGATGAAGGCCGAGATCTGGCTGGGGCTCATCTTGTCGCCGGCGGCCTCGACCCAGGCGTCGCCATTGTCACCCTCGATGATGTGATAGGGGACCAGGCCCATATCCTTCTGGGTCAGCGGGTCGTTGAAGCGGCGGCCGATCAGACGCTTGATGGCGAACAACGTATTGGAGGGGTTGGTCACGGCCTGGCGCTTGGCGGCCTGGCCGACCAGACGCTCGCCACTGTCGGTGAACGCGGTCATCGAGGGCGTGGTGCGGGCACCCTCGCTGTTTTCGATGACCTTGGCGCTCTTGCCTTCCATGATGGCGACGCAGGAATTGGTCGTGCCCAGGTCGATGCCGATGACTTTGCTCATATGACTGCCTCTTTACGTTGCGGCCGGTTCCTCAGGTCCCCATTCGTGGGCAACCGCTTCTGGAACCTCCAAGGGTTGAATTGATAGCGCCTGACGGGGTCAGCGCCTTTGATCGGGTTATATAGGGTAGGCCGAGACCTTGCGCAACAAGCGTGGCACTCGAACCATGAGAGTGCTGACGATGGCGTCCACTGGTCGGCTTTACACGGCCTTTATCCCGCTTACGACAAATCGCATGGAGCCCCGTCGCGGCTGACTGCTAGAGAGCCTGTCATTCGCAACGGCAAGGTTCCTTGCATTATGAAGAAGACGATCCTCTGCACCCTGGCTCTCTCGCTGTGCGCCGCTCATATGGCCGCGGCGGAAGAGGGGCAAAGCGGCAAGGCGTCCTGGTACGGTCCAGGCCATATCGGCCACAAGACCGCGAGCGGCGAGATCTTCACCGGAAAGGAGCATACGGCTGCTCATCGCGACCTGCCGCTCGGCGCCGTGGTTCGCGTGCTCGACATCCGGACCGGCCGCTCGGTGGTGGTGCGCATCAACGATCGCGGTCCGTTCGTCAAAGGCCGGGTCATCGATTTGTCGGAGCGGGCGGCGCGCGATCTCGGCATCACGCAACGGGGGACCGGAGATGTCACACTGGAGGTTCTCGCGCTGCGCTGAAAGCCGGAGTAGACTGGCGCCGATTTTGTCAACCGGTGCCGTCACTTGCTGTCTATCGTCGTCCCCATTTACAACGAATCTCTCAATCTCGATGGTTTCTTCGCCCGCCTGATTCCCGCGCTCGAAGGCGCCGGCGAACCGTTCGAGGTGATCTGCATCGACGATGGAAGCAAGGATGACAGCGTCGCCAAGCTGAGGCTGGTCAATCAGGCCGACCCGCGGGTCAAGCTTTTGGTCTTCTCGCGCAATTTCGGCAAGGAGGCGGCCCTGTCGGCGGGCCTGGCCAACGCCACCGGCGAGGCCGTGATCCCCATCGACGCCGATCTCCAGCATCCGCCGGAAATGATCGCCCAGATGGTGGCCAAGTGGCGCGAGGGCTATGACGTGGTCTATGCCGTCCGCCGCGAACGCACCGGCCAGGGCTTGGTCTCTCGCCTGCAGGCGCACGCCTTCTATTGGCTGTTCGAGAAGCTGTCGGAAGTTCAGATGCCGCGCGAGGTCGGCGATTTCCGCCTGCTCGACCGCAAGGTGGTGGACGCCATCAATGCGATGCCCGAGCGCACCCGCTTCATGAAGGGCATCTTCGCCTGGGTCGGCTTCCGCCAGGTCGGCATTCCCTACGACCAGGAGGAACGCCAGTTCGGCGAGACCAGCTTCAATCTGATGCGGCTGTTGCGCTTCGCCTTCGACGGGCTGGTGGCCTTCTCCGACATGCCCTTGCGCATCTGGACGGTGATCGGGGCGGTGATCTCGGGCTTCGCCTTCTTCTATATCGTTGTCCGCCTGGTCCGTACCCTGGTCTACGGCATCGACGTGCCGGGCTACGAATCGATCATCGTGATCATGCTGTTCCTCGGCGGTATCCAGCTGATCACGCTCGGCATCATCGGCCATTATCTCGGCCGAGTGTTCAACGAAGTTAAGGGTCGCCCACTCTACATCGTGCGCGAGCGGCTCGGAGTGAAAAAGCCGGAATAGGCTCACAGAGAGGGAGAGGCCATGAAAAAGGTCAAGATGGTCGGCTCAGCCGGCCTGGCCCTGATGCTTGCCTTGGCCGCGCCAGCCGCCGAGTTGGACGTCAGCTGGCAGACCTTCGACTGCCCGCCCATGTATATCGCCCAGGGTGCGATGGCGGGCCAGGGTTTCATGGATCGCCAGCTTCGCACCCTGATCGCCCGCCTCCCGTCCTTGCGCCACCGGATCGCCGAGATGACCATCGCGCGGGCCTGGTACGAAGTCGAGCATCAGGAGGCCGCCTGCCTGCTGGGAGTCAGAAAGACGCCCGAGCGGGAGAAGGTCGCCCTGTTCAGCCGGCCTCTGTCGATCGCCCGCGGCAGCCGGCTCGTCCTTCCCGCTGACCGGCTCGCAGCAGCGGCGGCGTTGCTGGGCGACGACGGCGCGGTCGATCTCGACCGTCTGGCCACGCGCGGCGATTTGCGGGGTGGCTATATCGGCCGCCGCGACTACGGCGATGGCGTGTCCCGCTTCCTTCAGGATCCGTCGCGGCGGGCGCCGATGGAGGTCGTGCCCAATGAGAGGCAATTGTTCCAGCTGCTGAAGGCGCGCCGGATCGACTTCTTCTTCTCTTATCCGTCCGAGATCGAATATTCCCGCGGCGCGGACGACGATTTCTCGATGCTGGAGATCCATGGCGACCAGGAGCCGGTGGGGAGCTATATCGCCTGCTCCGACACGCCGGCCGGTCGAGCCATCATGGACCAGATCAACGCCGCGCTGGCCGATCCCGAGATCTATGCGGCGCTTCAGGTCCCTCGGGACAGCTGGATGCGCCAGGCTTCCCTGCGATAGGGTCGGGTTTCAGAAATCCACGCACCGCCCGTTCTACATCGTGCGCGAGCGGCTCGGCGTCAGGAAGCCGGGGTGAACTGCTGCGCAGGCGACATTTTAGAATTTGCCGGGGTTAACCCGGCGGAATGCTCCCGTACATGATTGATGAACGCCCGTAAGGCCGGCGCCATCTGGCGTTGGCGGGTGTAGCAGAGATGATGGCCGGGGAATGGGGCGGACCACTCCTCCAGCATCGGCACCAGAAACCCCTGTGAAATCGCTTCGGCGACGCGCCAGTCGGACAGGAAGGCAATACCGACTCCGTCCAATGCCGCGCGCAAGGCGGTCTCTTTGTCGTTCACGATCAGCGGACCGTCGACCGCGACCTCGAACCAAGCGCCTTTCTCCCAGAACTCCCAATGATAGGTGCCGCTACGGCCGGGCCACCGCCAGCGGATGCAGCGGTGTTCGATCAGGTCGCGCGGTGTGGCGGGCAGGCCGGAGCGGTCGACATAGGATGGTGCCGCCACCGCGATCTGACGGATGTCGGGCCCGAGGCGCACGGCGATCATGTCGCGCTCGATTACCTCGCCGATGCGCAGGGCAGCGTCATAGCCGCCCGCCACGATCTCGGCTACCGAATCGTCGAGCGTAATGTCCAGCGTCACCTCGGGATAGGCGGCGGCGAAACCGGCCAGGATCGGGTCGAGATAGAGGGTGGCGGCAGAGCGGAAGGAATGGACCCGCACGATGCCGGCCGGCCGTTCGCGGTAATGGCTGATATCCTGCAGCGCCGCGCCGAGATCGGCGACCGCCGGGGCGAGCCGGCGATAGAGCGTTTCGCCGGCATCGGTGAGCGCGACGCTGCGCGTCGTGCGGTTGAGGAGGCGAATGCCGACGCTTTGCTCGAAGGCGCGCACCATCTGGCTGAGCGCCGAAGGCGAAACGCCGAGCGCGTCGGCGGCGCGAGAGAAACTGAGCGAGCCGGCCACGGCGAGGAAGGCGCGCAGCTGCGCGAAGTCGCCGCCGGTCAGGGATGCTTCCATTGTTAAGCCAGCCTTACAAGTTTGTTCAGAAAATCGAATATTCTGAATTTTTCCTACCAAGATTATATGAAGCCACGAAGGAGAAATCATCATGAAGACGTGGTTCATCACCGGAGTTTCGCGCGGTCTCGGCAAGGAGCTTGCCAAGGCGGCGCTGCTCCGCGGCGACAAGGTCGTCGGCACCACTCGCGACGGAACATCGGATGTCGACGGCGCGGTCGTGCTGCCGCTGGAAATGACCAATGCGGCCGCGATCGAAAAGACCGTCGCCGCCGCCTTCGAGACAGCGGGCAGCATCGACATCGTCGTCAACAATGCCGGCTATGGCCTGCTCGGCGCCGTCGAAGATGCCGAGGAGAAGGAGATCGAACGGCTGTTCGCCGTCGATCTGTTCGGACCGCTGAAACTTATCCGCGCCGCGCTGCCGCATCTGCGTCGCCAGAAAAGCGGGCATATAGTCAACATCACCTCGATCGCTGGTCGAGCGCCGGGGGCGGCTTCGGCCTTCTACGCCGCGGCCAAATTCGGGCTGGAGGGCTTCTCGCAGAGTCTGGCGCAGGAAGTCGCGCCGCTGGGACTCAAGGTGACGACGGTGGCGCCCGGTGCTTTCCGCACCGATTTCCTCTCGGACCATTCGATCCGCAAGAGCGCGTCAGCGGCGGAGGGCTATGGCGAAACTGCCGGCAAGATGCTGGACGCGTTCAAGAGCATGGATGGCCGCCAGCTCGGCGACCCCGCCCGCGCGGCCGAAGCGATTCTGAAGCTGACCGATGCGGCGAACCCCCCGCTGCAGCTTCTGCTGGGCTCGGACGCCTGGAAGCGGATGTTGGCCCGCCAGGAAATCGCCGAAGCCGAGATGGCCGAGTGGCGGGAAATCACCCTCGGCACGGATCATCCCGCCGCTTAAAAGTCGACGCACCGCCCTTTCTTCTCCCAATCGTTATAGCGGGTCGGTTCGGGTCCTTTGGGCCCGCCGATCTCGCGCGGCTGGGCGGGAGGCTGCTTCATCGGCTGCTCGGTGCTTTTCGTCGGCTCGACGTTCGGCGGGGTTTTGTCGCTCACTATGCTCTCCAGTCTGGTCTTGCCTTCAATATAGGAGCGATTGATGGCTTTGGAACGGTTTGGTGCGTTCGTCGGCGACTGGACGACCCTGTTCGCCGCGGTGATGATCGGCACTTATCGGCGCATTTGAGCCCTTCCCCCTGGCCAAGGGCGCTTCATCCCGCTAAATAACGGGCATGTCCGCTGACACTTCCGACGCCCGCGCTGTCGCCCACGAGGCGCTGAGCCAGATATTCCGCCGCCGCCATGCGCTCGACGACGCGCTGAAACTCGACGGTATCGCCGAGGCGCGCGATCGCGGCTTCGCCCGCCAGATGGTGGCCACCACGCTTCGGCGCAAAGGCCAGATCGACGATCTGCTGCGCCGCTGCCTGGAGAAACTGCCGCCAGCGCCGGTCGAGGACCTGCTGCGCCTGGCCGTCGCGCAATTACTGTTTCTCGATGTGAAGCCGCACGCCGTCGTCGACAGCGCCGTCGAACTGACCAAGACCCTCGGCTTCGCGCCGTTCGGCAAGCTGGTCAATGCGGTGCTGCGCCGCCTCGCCACCGAGGGCCCGGACTGGGTAGCCCAGCAGGATGCGGCGCCTTTGAACGCGCCGGGCTGGCTGTGGAATTCCTGGGTCGCGGCCTATGGCGAGAAGACCGCCCGCGAGATCGCCGCCGCCCATCTCGTCGAGCCGCCGCTCGATCTGACGCCGGCCGGCCAGACCGAGATCTGGGCGCAGCGCCTCGAGGCCGAAATATTGTTCACTGGCAGCCTGCGCCGCCCCGCCGGCGGCTCGATCACCGCGCTGCCCGGCTTCGACGAGGGCGGCTGGTGGGTGCAGGACGCCGCCGCGACCTTGCCGGTGAGATTGCTGGACCCGCATCCGGGCGAGCACATCGCCGATCTGTGCGCGGCACCCGGCGGCAAGACCGCGCAATTGGCCGCGGCAGGTGCGGTTGTCACCGCGCTCGACCGCTCGGCCCGGCGCCTGTCGCGCCTGCAGGAAAATCTCGATCGTCTCGCCCTGTCGGCCGAACTGGTGGCGGCCGACGCGTCGGCGTGGCAACCACCCCAGCTGTTCGACAAGGTGTTGCTCGACGCGCCGTGTTCGTCCACCGGCACTCTGCGGCGTCACCCCGACGTCGCCTGGACCAAGCAGCCGGAAGATGTCGGGAAGCTGGCGATCGCGCAGGATCGGCTGCTGGCGGCGGCGGCGCTGATGGTCAAGCCGGGCGGCACGCTGATATTCTGTACCTGTTCGCTGCAGCCGGAAGAGGGATCCGCGCGCGTTGACCAGTTCCTGCGCTCGGACGCGCGCTTCCGCAGGCAGCCCATCGAGGCGTCGGAAGTGGGCGGTCTCAGCGCGTTGATCAGCGCGGACGGGGATATGCGCAGCCTGCCGTGCCACCTGGCGGAAATTGGCGGCATGGACGGCTTTTTCGCCGCCCGCTTGTATCGCATCGCTTGAGGGTCCATGACTAAGTCCCGTCCTTTCATCCTTCTCGATCGCGATGGCACGCTCAATGTCGAGAAGCATTATCTGTCCGATCCGGCGCAGCTGGAACTCTATCCCGGCGCCGGCGCCGCGCTGAAACGTCTGCGCGAGCTGGGTTACGGGCTGGCGGTGCTGACCAATCAATCGGGCGTTGGACGCGGCTATTTCGGTCTCGACGCGGTCGAGAAGGTGCATGACCGCCTGCGGGAGTTGCTCGCCGCCGAGGGCGCTTCGGTGGATGGCATCTATCTCTGCCCGCATGGCCCCGACGAGGCGTGCGACTGTCGCAAGCCGCTGCCCGGCATGGCCAACCAGGCGATGGCCGAGTTCGGCTTCGACCCCAGGACGTCCATCATGATCGGCGACAAGGCGGCCGATATCGGCCTCGGTCAGGCGATCGGCGCGAAAACCATTCTGGTGCGGACCGGCTGGGGCGCCGATAGCGAAAAAGCGGGCGATAGCGAGCCTGACGTGATCGTCGATGATCTCGCTGCGGCGGTGGCTTGGATCGAGGCCAATAAATGAGCAACGAATTTGTTCGCTCCGTACTTGTCTCCGCTACGCTGCGATTCCACAAATTCGTTGCAGGCCTGCGCGTGCGTGCTTGGCACGCGATTCCAGTGATTCTCGGCAAAGCCGAGGGTGAGGCCCGCGCTGCCGACAACGTCGATTACGCAGGCGGTATAGCCCAAGCGCGCCCTAGCGCGCGCCCGGCGCTTGAGGGACATAAATGATGAAGCTTTCGGCGCTGGTCGTTGTCCATAACGAGGAAGAGCGCCTGGCCGCCTGCCTCGAACGCCTGGGCTTCGCCGACGAAATCGTCGTCGTGCTCGACAAATGCACCGATGGCAGCAAATCCATCGCCCTGCGCTTCACCGACCGCCTGGTCGAGGGCTCGTGGGAACTCGAGGGGCCGCGCCGCAATACCGGCATCGAGGCCTGCCGCGGCGAGTGGATTGTCGAAATCGACGCCGACGAGCATGTGACGCCGGAGCTGGCCGCCGAATTGCGCGCGGTGACCGAGAGTTCGACCGTCGCCTATCACGAGATCCTGGTCGATAATTGGATCGGATCGCATCTCGTGCGATGGGGCTGGGGCGCCTCGTTCGGCAAACCGGCCTATCCCGGCCTGTTCCGCAAGGGCGCCAAGATCTGGGGCAATCAGCGCGTCCATCCGTCGTTGACATGGACGGGCGAGAAAGGCCCGCGGCTGGCGAGCCGCCTGCAGCACTATGTCGACCGCGACATTTCCGACATGATCCGCCGCTTCGACCGCTACAGTACCGCCCGGGCCAAGGATCTGGTCGAATCGGGTGACATCGGCAGTGGAGTCCACAATGTGCGCCGCATCGTTTCGCGCTTTTTCCGCTGCTATGTCAGCCGCGGCGGCTGGCGCGAGGGCGGGCACGGTTTCCTGATCGCGCTGTTCGCCGCCCTCTATCCGCTGGTTTCGTATCTCAAGGCGAAATATGATCTGTCCGATGTGAAATCGATATCGTCGGATATACCGGATGGGCCTCGCTGACCTAGTAAGAAATTCCGAGCGCGCTCTCCTGCCGGTGCTGCCTCGTTCTCTGGTTCTGTGGCTGGAAAGTCTTTATTTTCGCCGGTTCGGCGAACCCGAACTGGCCTTGTTGCCGCAATTGGCCCGGCCGGGCTGGGACGCCGTGGACATAGGCGGGCATGAGGGCTCCTACAGCCTGTTCCTGCGCCGCCTGACCCGGCGCGTCCATGTGTTCGAGCCGATTCCCTGGATGGCGAAGGCGCTGCGCCAGAAATTCGGCGATCGGATCACCATCCATGAGGAGGCCCTGTCCTCGGCCTCGGGCCAGGCGGTGCTGCATTTTCCGCGCCAGAGCAGCTTCGGCGCGCCGACGGCGCTGGCCAGCCTGGATGCGGCGGTCCTGGCCGGCGAGTCGGACGTGGTCGAGATCGCCGTGCGCACCAGCCGGCTCGACGATCATGGCTTCGACCGGGTCGGACTGATCAAGATCGACGTGGAGGGCCATGAGGAAGCGGTGCTGCACGGGGCGCGGGCCACGATCGAGCGCTGCCGCCCCAATCTGATCGTCGAGATCGAGGAGCGCCACGCCAAAGGCGCTCTGGCCCGGATCGTCGCCTGGTTCGACGGCCTCGCCTATGATTGCTTCTATTATCACGAAGGGCGCCTGATGCCGATCGGTGCCCGGACGGCGGCCGATCTGCAGGCGTCCGGCAGCCCGTTCGTCGGCGGCTTCTATATCCGCAATTTCATCTTCCAGCCGCGCGAGGGCGCGGCTCGATGAGGCTGACCACACTGTCCCATGCCGGTCTTGCCGTCGAAAGCCAGGGCCGGCAACTGATCTGCGATCCCTGGCTGGTGGGCAGCTGCTATTGGCGGTCCTGGTGGAATTATCCGCCCGTCGCGCCCGAGCTGATCGCCACCCTCAAGCCCAGCTGGATCTATATCACCCATATCCATTGGGACCACTTCCAGGGCGCCTCGCTGCGGCTGTTCAGCCTGGATACGCCGGTGCTGATCCCCTTCGACCGCTATACCCGCATCCGCGACGATCTGACCAAGATCGGCTTCAAGACCATTATCGAGCTGAAGCATGGCGAGCGGCATCTTCTGTCGGACACCATGGCGATCACCTCGTACCAATTCTCGCCCTTCACCGACAGCGCGGTGGTGATCGAGGCCGACGGCATCGTCGTGCTCAACGCCAATGACGCCAAATTCATGGGCGGTCCGCTCGAGCAGATTCTGGCCGACCATCCCAAGATCGATTTCGCCTTGCGCAGCCACAGCTCGGCCAATGCGCGCATGACCTATCACTGCCTCGACGCTCCCGACGAGCCGATCGACGATAATTCCAGCTACGCCCTGGCTTTCTGCGCCTTCATGGAGCGGGTCCGGCCTCGCTACGCGATTCCCTTCGCCAGCAATCACTGCCATCTGCACAAGGATACCTGGGCGTTCAACGCTCATGTCACCCCACCCGACGTGGTGGCCAAGGCGATGGCCGATTACCAGAAGCAACGGCCTTTTCCGACCGAGCTTCGCATCATGACCTCGGGCGACAGTTGGGACAGCGCGACCGGCTTCCATATCACGCCGTCGCCCTGGCTGCTCGACCGCGAGGCCGGGCTGGCGGCCTATGCCGACAAGGTGCGCCCGGTGTTGGAGAAGACCTACAAGAAGGAAGAGGGCATCGTCGTCTCGGAGCCTTACGCGATCCGTCAGCTCACCGCGATCGTCGAGTCGGTGCCCTTCTTCTGGCGTTGGCCGTTCAAGGGCCGGCCGGTGCTGTTCGACGTGCGGGCCGGCGAGGTCGGGCGCCAGGGGTTTCTGGTGGATGTCTGGCGCCGGAAGGTGACGGTGACCGACCCGGCGGCGGCCGATCCGATGATGATGCGCATCATCATTCCCGCTTCGGTGTTCAAGATGTCGCTGGCACTGCGCATGTTCGCCCATGCCGCTATCAGCAAGCGCCTGCGGTTCCTGGCCAAACGTGAGGATATGGGCCGGCTCTTCCTGTTCGAGGGGCTGTTGTCCTGGTACGAGATGGAGGCGTTGCCGCTCGGCCACATGCTGACGCGCCGGCGCTTCTGGGAGGCCTATCTGCCGCGCTGGCGCGAGATTCTGCTGATCGCCAAGATGGCGCTGAACCGGGCGCGGGGCATTCCGCTGCGGGTGCAGGAAATTCATTTGTTGCGGGGCGGCCGGTGAATAATTCCGGCGAGGTCATCGATTTCTTGGGCCTCTCCATTAATGACTGGGACGCCGAAGCTGCTGCGCAGGCCGTCGCCGACCGCGATCCGGCTGCTCCTTTCGCCTATGTCGTTACGCCCAACGCCCAGCATCTGGTGAGTCTGGCGCGCAATGAGGGCATCTGGCGCGAAGCCTATGCCGGCGCCTGGCGGCGTCTGTGCGACGGCCATGTGGTGCAGCGCCTGGCCAAGCCCATTCTCGGTTTGCGCCTGCCGCATGCTTCGGGCAGCGATATTACGCTGCTGCTGGTGCGCCGGCATATCCGCCCCGAGGATTCGGTGGCGGTGATCGGCGGTGGGGAGCGGCTGGAGACGGCGCTCAAGGCTCAGTACGGCTGGCGCAATCTGGCGGTTTTCGATCCGCCGTTCGGGCTGCTCGAGGACCGCGCCGCGCAGGATCGCTGCCTCGATTTTCTCAAAGCCCATCCGGCGCGCTACGTGTTCTTCACCGTCGGTTCGCCGCAATCGGAATATCTGGCCAGCCGCGCCGCGGCGCTCGGCGTCTTGACCGGAACGGGGCTTTGCGTCGGCGGATCGCTGCTGTTCGCCACCGGGCTGATCAAGCGGGCGCCAAACTGGATCCGCCAACTCGGGCTGGAGGGGCTTTATCGCCTGGCGCAAAGGCCGCGCAGCCATTTCCGCCGCGTTTTCAAGGAAAGCCTGCCGATCATCGGCATCCTGCTGAAAGCCCGCTTCGGGCGGGCGAGGATCCTGCCATGAGCGGCGCGATCCTGGGCCGGCGGCAGGGCAAGATCCACCGGCTGAGCGGCGGCGAGATCCAGCAGGAAGACTGGGCGCTCCCGCCGCCGCGCAAGATATCGCGCATGATCCCGCTGATGCTGGTTCTGCCGATGTTCGCACAGATCTTCCATTATATGATCGACATCAATTCGCTCTATCTGCTGTCGAAGGCTTGGGCGGTACTGATGCTGCCGATGGCCTTCTACGGCGTGCTGGGGCTGCGCACCCGGTTCGCCTTGCCCTATATGCTGGCGCTGCTCTACGGCCTTGGGGCGACGCCGGTCCTGTCCATGATGTGGCTGGGCAATTCGATTTCGGACGCCATCGTCAACAGCGTCAAGATCTGGTCCCTATCCTATTATTTCAGCCTGCTCGGCCTGCTGGCCTGGCTGCAGCCGGAACCCGAGGTGCTGGTCAAGGCGATCAACCGGCTCGGCATCGCCACGATAGCGGTGATGTGGATCCTGTGGTTCACCGTGCCCAACCGCTATTATTCGGGCGATCCGCATGTCAGCCGCCTGTTCCTGGCCGAATATGAGCGCGGCAATCGCGTCTATTTTCCGATGACCTTCGCCTGGCTGTCGATGTTCTATGTGCTGGCCCGCATGCTGGAGCGACCGCGTCTATGGCATCCGATCTGGATCGCGCTGGTGATGGCGACCGAAATCCTGCTGTTCAAGGAGCGCATGGCGCTTGCGGCCAGCGTGCTGGTGATGGTCGGGATGGTGATTTTCCGCCTGCCGCCCTTGTGGAAATCGATCGCCGTGGCGGGCGGCATCGCGGTGGGCGCGATCGGGGCCGGCCTGGCGGTGCTGAAGGCGGAGAAGCTGGTGTCGTCATTGGGCGGCTCTCTCTCGATCCGCCAGCATTCGATGGAGCTTCTCGAGGCCTATCTCGGCGACCAGCCGCTGCGTTGGATTTTCGGGGCAGGCGCGGCCAGCCGGGTCGGCAGCGTCAATATGGCCAAGATCATCGGCCGGGCCGATTTCTTCCTGGCCGATCTGGGCTGGGCGGGCATCATCTTCGAGTTCGGCGCATTCGGAGCCTTGCTGCTGGCGATGCTCTATCTGGTTCCGCTGCGCTGGGGCTGGAAGCAGCCCCCCGTGGCCAATTCCGCGAACCGGGCGATGATCGGCGCGCTGGTGACCTATATCGCGTTTCTGACCATCTGCACGGCGATCTATTCGCCGGTCTATGTGCCCGGCGAACTTGCCTCGATCACCGCGATGCTGCTCTACATGAATACGATGTCGCAGAAAGACGCGCCGTCTCCGCGTGAAACGCGGAGATTGATGTAAGGCGCGGGGAACGCGCCGCTTCTACTGCACCACCTGGCTCTGGCCGAACGAGTAGCCGACATTGCGGGCGAAGGGCAGGGCCTTGTTGATCCACTGGTCTACCCACAGATCGAGCTCGGCCACCGTGGTCTTGGACACGAAGATCATGTCACCCTGATAGAGGCGGTACTGGCGGGTATCCTTGCCTTCGAGGATGTCGCGCAGATTGACCAGGGTCATCATCGGGCGGTCGTCGGGGGCGCGGCGGATCAGGATGATCTCGTCGAGATTGCCGGTGTCGGCGGTGCCGCCGGCGAGTTGCAGCGCGCCGAAGATGTTCACCGAACCGGCCAGCGGATAGGCGCCCGCCTTCTTGACCTCGCCGCCGACATAGATCTGGACGCCCGGCGCTTCCAGCAGCGAGATCGCCACCTCCGGATTCTTCAGCCGCTTGACCGCCGCCTTGGCGATCACGTCCGACGCTTCCCGGAAGGTCAGGCCGCCGATATCGACCTCGCCGGCCACCTTCAGGGTGGCGGCGCCGTCGGGGCGGATCATCACGTCCTCGTCGAGTTCGGGCGTCAGCGGGAAGGCGATATGCAGCTTGTCGCCGGTGCCGATGCGATAGCGCGGGACCGCGTCCGACCAGGCTTCGTATTTGCCGGAGGCCGCCAGGTCCTCGGGCTTCTTCGGATCGACGCCCTGGGTGGTGCAGGCGGCCAGGGCGGTCAGAATCAACCCGCCCAGCAGCGATTTGGCGAGGGAGGTCATAGCCATCGATAGATGATCCAGGGAATGTAGAAGCGCCGGCCCGTCATGATCGAGCCGTAGATGTCGCCGCCGGTAGCGAGCACCTGGCTGACGAGATTTTCCATGACCGACCGCTTGGTGTGCTCGGCGCGGACCACCAGGATCGAACCATGCACCACATTGGCGAGGCGCACGGGGACGACGCCGTCGCGGAAAGCGGGCGCATCGACGATCACCATGTCGTAGTGGCTCTTCAGTTCGGCGAACAGGCTGTCCAGCACCGTCTTGTTGGCGCGCAGCCAGTTGATCTCGGCATAGGGCGCGCCCAGGGATACATCGAGCTTGGGCGTGCTGCTCTCGGCCAGCTTGAAGCCGCCGATCTCGCGATTGGGCTTGGGCTGTCCCAGATTGGTCCAATGATCGACGCCTTCGCCGACCAGATCGAGCAGCAGGGTGCGCAGGCCTTGGCCGGCGGCCAGTTCGGTGGCCAGGGCGAAGGCCACTTGGCTGCGGTCCTCGTTGCGGCCCTGGGACGCGACCTGCACCACCTGCATGCTGCCATCGTCGCCGCGATGGAACGTCAACTGGCCGGCCAGGAAGATGATCTGCGAGGTCACTCCCTGGGCCATCAGATCCTGGCCTTCATTGAAGGTGGCCAGCACCGGCATGTTGAGCTGCGCCTCGATCTCGGCGGGCAGCAGGAACACCTGGCGGTTCCAGTCGGCCATCAGCGAGGCGGCGACGGCGACGATCACCGAGGCGATCAGCGTGGCGAGGAACAGATTGACGCGCGGGCTTTCGCCCTTCAGCGAGGCGTCGCCATTGGCGACGATGCGCACAGCGGCGTTCGTCTTCGAGTTCGACGCCGTTTCTTCGCTCTGCGCCTCTTCGGCCTTCTGGGTGAAGTCGCGATAGAGCTGGTCGGTCACCGCGCGCGAGCGCTCGAGGCCGTGCATCTTGCCCTCGACGCCGCGCAGCTGTTCGACGCGGGTGCGCGCCGCCTCGACCTGGGCTTTCAGCTCGTCGATATTATGGGCCAGCGAGTCGGATTCCACCTGGTCCTGGACCAGGCGGTTATTGAGGAAGTCGAGCGCCGGATTGCGCACTTCGCGCTGGTCGGTGAATTCGCGGTGCGGGCGCTTCTTGGCCTCTTCGAGCAGGTCGATCTGACGGTTGACGTCGGACAGATGCGGATCGGTGTCCTGATAGAGCTGCTGCAGATGGTCCTGCTCGATGCGCAGCTTCATCAGGATATTGTCGGTCTCGTCATTGTCGACGCGGTCGGTCTTTTCAGCGAAATCGAACACCGAGGTCGGCATCTGGGCCAGCTTGCCCTTGGTGGCGTCGATCTCGGCCAGCAGCGCCGCCTGGCGCTGGGTCGCGTTGTTGAGCGCGGTGTTGGCGGCGGCGACCCGATCGAGCGCGATGGTGCTCTCCTGGGCGAAATCCAGAATGTTGTTCTGTTCCTTCTCGGTCTTGATCGAGGATTCGATGGCTTCGAGCTGCTTGCCGTAGGTGCGCGCCTTGATGGTCAGGAAGGACGCTCTCTCATTGCTGTAGAGTTCGCTGCGGCGTTGGAGGTAGATCTCGGCCAGGGTGTCAACGGTCTGGATCGCGGTTTCGCGGTCCTTGTGCTGGTACGAGACGACCATAAGGTTGGTGTCCGTCGGCGTGGTCACCCACAAGGCGCGTTCGAGCGTGTCGACGGCGGCGTTGAGCTGCTCGTCCTCGGGCAGGGGTGCCCGTATCCCGAGCCAGCGGCGATGGCCCAGCGAGGGGTCGATCCTGGCCGGCCCGACGGCCTCGGCGACCTTCGATAGAAAGGCTCTGTTATGCAGGAACTCGGCCTCGGAATTGGTGAGGCGCGTCGTGTCGGTGCTGGTGTTGCCGGTAGACAGCCCGGCGGCGCTGGCGGCTTCGGCCCCGCCGACCAACATGAGCTGTAGATGGGCGGTGAAGCGCACCGGGCTGAAGATGAAGGCCAGCACGGCCAGACCGAACCCGACGCAGAGGATCCAGGCGACCATCTTGCGGTAATAGAAGGCGACAATGACGAAATCGCGCAGAGTCGAGATCGACTGCTTGCGCGGGGCCGCTGCCGCGGTCTGCGGTTTTTCGTCTGTCTGAGCTGTCATAAGTCCGTCACGGGCGCGCGAAAGGAGATCAGGAGCGGGATTTACCTTGCGGTACAAATGCTTGCCAAGGGCTTAAGATGGAAGGCGTTAGACGGATGACTTCGTCCTTGATCGGAAGGGCGAGGGGAAAGATAGTCTACGAGTCCTCTGGAGGGAGTCGAGCGCGGTGAGCGGGAGACGGGGTTGGGTCGGCGCGAGTCTGGGCGGATTGGCCACGAGAATGGCCGAGGTCGCGGCCAAACTGGCGCTCTACATGCTGGCTGCGCGATTGCTCGACGTCGAGGAATGCGGAGTGCTGTTCATTTGCCTGACCTGGGTCCTGTTGGCCGGGACCATCTCGCGAATAGGGATTGAACGGGGGCTTTCCCGCCTGATTCCGGCTGAGCTGGCCCTGTATCAGGGGCGGGCGGCGCGCACCGTCCTGCTGCGCGGCGGGGCGATCGTCACGGCGGCCGGCCTCGGCCTCGGATTGATCACAGCTCTGGCGGCCCCTTTCGCCGCCGATCATCTGTTCCACGCCGCCCCCGCGCTGCCCGGCCTGCGTGCTTGCGGATTGGTGATTCCGGTGCTCACCCTGGCGGTGACCCTGGGCTTCGTGCTGGTCGGCTTTCATCGGCCGGTGCTGTCGCAGATCCTGCAGAACCTGCTCTGGCCGTTCGGCATGCTGATCGGACTGGGTCTCGGCGTGCGCGACGCCGCCGGCCTGATGCTGATCATGGCGGCGACCCAGCTCTTCGCCATCCTCGCCGCAATCGTGGCGATCGCCGGCCATCGCCGCGACCTCGCCGCCGACTCGGCGCTGCCGGCCGACGCCGAGCTGCTGCCGTCACTCTGGCATACCGCGCTGCCGCTCTATGTGGTCGAGCTGGTGCAAGTCTCGATCGCCACCCTGCCGGTGCTGATTCTCGGCGTGTTCGCCGATCCGGCGGCGGTCAGCAGTTTCTCGATCGCGCTTCGCGCCTCGATGCTGGTGCTGGTGGTGCTGCTCTCGCTGTCGATGGTCGCGTCGCCGCGGTTCGCTGCCCTGCACCGCCAGGGCAACTGGTCGGAATTGGCCGCGGTCAATCATCGCACCCAGATGTTGGGCGGGGTGCTCGGCCTGCTGGTCTGCGCCGTGCTGGCGGCGGGGGCGCCGTTCCTGCTGACCCTGATCGGCCGCAATTTCACCGGCGGCGTACCGGCGTTGCTGATTCTGTTGGCCGGGCAGACGGTGAACGCGCTTTATGCGGGGCAGGACGGGTTGCTGGCCATGACCGGTCAGGGCAATGCGCTGCGCCTGCTCAATCTGGCCCAGCTGGCCGTGATGCTCGTGCTGTGTTTCGTGTTGATCCCGCGCCTCAACGCCCTGGGCGCTGCCGCCGTTACCGCGATCGTCACCGCGCAGGGTGCGGTCGGCACGGCGATGGCGGTCGCCACCTTCTTCCCTCGGGCGACGCCGCGCCTTGCGCCGCCCGTTCCCGCTCCCCTTAGGAAATTGCTATTGAGATTGGCGGCATGAACGACGAGGAACTGTCTCACATCGCCGGCTCGGTGGAGGGGGTCGATCATCCGCCGATCCTGTCGCACGGCCTGATCAACGCGGCGCTACGCGCCATCGAGATCGCCTGCCTGGTATGGGCCGGCTATAACGGCAGCCGCGGCAGCGGTCAATTTACCCTGGCCCAGTCGCTGCTGCTGCCGATGCTGGCGGTGCTGCCCTATCGCCAGATCACCGGCGCGCGCCGCGAATATCAATGGGGCGGCTATGAACGCCTCGGCTGGGACATGCTCGACGTTATCGGCGGCGTGTTGACCGGAGCGGTGGTGATCCTGGTCTATAGCTGGGTGTTCCGTCCGCACGGCGCCATCGGCGACTGGCTGGTGCGCTGGAGCCTCTCGGCGGCGGCCGGCATCATCGCCGTGCGTCTGGTGTTCCGCCTGTGGGTGCGCCAGCTCTACCGCCAGGGCAAGCTGGTCCATCGGGTGGCGGTAATCGGCGCCGGCCCCGAGGCCGAACGGGTGCTGACCAATTTATTGAGCGAGAAATATAAGAGCCGCAATTACGAGATCGTCGGGGTGTTCGACGAGCGCTTTCCCGACCGCCGTCCCGAGATGATGTTCGGCCTGCCGGTGCAGCAGGGGCTGGATCCCTTGCTTTCGCTGGCGCAAGCGATGCCGATCGACACTATCATCGTCACTTGGCCGGTCTCGGCCAGCCGCCGCATCGCCATGACCATGGAGATGGTGCGCTCGATCCCCGCCGACATTCTGGTGCTGCTCGATTTCCAATGGCTGATTTCCAGCCATATGCGTATCCGCACGCTGGAAAACGCCTGGTATCTGCAGGTGGCGCACCGGCCTTTGATCGGCACGCGCGCCCTGATCAAGGCGATCGAGGATTATGTGGTGGCGGCGATCGGCATCCTCATCGCCTCGCCGATCATGCTGCTGACCGCCTTCCTGATCTGGCGCGAGGGCGACGGGCCGGTCTTCTTCACGCAGAAGCGGATCGGTTTCAACAATATCGAATTCGAGATGCTGAAGTTCCGCTCGATGGCGGTGGCTACCGAGAGCAAGGACGGGACGCGGAAAGACGATCCGCGCGTCACCCGGATCGGCAAATTCATCCGCCGCACCTCGATCGACGAGTTGCCGCAGCTGTTCAACGTGCTGCGAGGTGAAATGTCCGTCGTGGGACCGCGCGCCCATGTACCGGATATGCTGGTGGGCGATCAGACCTATCAGGAGATCATCGCCAAATATGCCGCCCGCCACCGGGTCAAGCCGGGCATCACCGGCTGGGGCCAGGTCAACGGCATGCGCGGCGGCATCCGCGATGAAACCAAGGCGCGCCGCGGCGTCGAACTCGATCTCGATTACATCGACAATTGGTCGGTATGGCTGGATCTGGTCATCATGCTGCGCACGGTATTCGGCGGGCTCTGGGGCCCCTCGGTGTTCTGATAGCAAAGGGGAAAGAAGATGCGTGTTCTCGCCGGACTGGCCGTGGCCGCCGCATTGGCGGCCGGTGGGGCGATGGCCCAGCCATCCTCGCCGCTGCCCAAAGGCCCGCTCTTCATGGGCTTCTATGAAAGCTGGAAGGAACTGCCGGTCGGTACGCCCGAGGTCACCAAGCTGGCGACGACGCCGGGCGGCGTCGATCTGCTGGGCGTCGGCTTCGTCAAGCCGGACCTGATCTTCGACGGCACGCATCTGAAGAGCACCGGCATCGAGGTGCCGTTCGACGCGCCGATGCTGAAGGACTCGATCGCGGCGCTCAAAGCGATCCATCCCAACGCCAAGGTGGTGCTGTCGGTGGGTGGATCGGGCTACAACAAGACCTGGGACAAGTTCGCCGCGGAGCCGCTGGCGAAGCTGGTCAAGGCGGTCGGCGCCGACGGCGTCGATCTCGATTACGAGCCGGCGGCGCCCAATTGCGCCAGTGCCAATGGCACGTATCACTGCGCCTCCGAGGATGTATGGGTCAAAGTGATCCGCGCCACCCGCGCGGTATTGCCGCGCCCCTATATCGTCTCGCTGCAGGCCTGGAGCGTCGGCGCCTATGGCGCGGGCAAATTCTCCAACGAGATCCCGTTCAGCCCCTGGACCGGCTCGATGCTGTGGCTCAACCGCCTGCCCGAGGCCAAGGAGGTCGACGTGGTGGCGATCATGGCCTATGACGCCGGTCCCGCCCTCGATCCCGAACGCGCCTTCGCGGCCTATCGCGCGGTGTGGCCCGGTTCGTTGCTGCTCGGCATCGAGATCCCGGCCGAAGGCAGCAAGGAGCTGCATCCGAGCGTTGCCCGCATCAAGAAATTCGCCGCCGCTCAGGCCAATGATCCGATGGGCGGCATCCTGCTCTATGCGGTGACCGAGGACGTTAAAGAAGGCCCCAGCCTCAACAAGCCCGATGGCGATGTGGCGTCTCAAGCCATCTGCGAAGCCCTGGGCAAGAAAGACTGTAACTAAACCAAGATCAGCCAATGCGAGGTGTCGGCCGGATGGGCGGCCGTCACCTGCACGTCGGACAGGAACTCCGGCGAAGCGCTGAGATACACCAGCACTTGGGCGTGGGCCTGGGTCTCGGCCGCTGAATAGGCTGCTGTTCCTGCGGTCAAACCGGCCAGGGCAGGGGTGATGACATTGGTCTGATAATAGGCCACCTCCGCCGCCGAAGCCGTCCTATGCAGCAGAGTCTGATAGGAATCCGAGATGAACTGCGCGTCGCCCGCCGCGGTCTGGGCGTAAGTGTGGGCGCTGTTCGAGATGTATTCCGGCGAGGCCAGGAACCATTCGGCGAATTGCAGCAGCGGCGTGCCGGGATTGGCGGTGAGGTAATCCTGATAGAAAGACAGGCCGGCGATGTCCGGCTGCCGGCCGAACACGGCGCCATAGAGTTCGGCCAGATTGCCGCTCGTGACGGTATCCACGCCGGGGGTTTGTACCACCAGTTCCGAATGATCGGCGAAGGTCAGCAGAACGCTGTCCCGGTCGACATTGATGACGATGTCCGAATTGCGGACCGTGACGCCGCCGTTCGCTGAAGCGGTCACCGTGTAATCAGCGATATCGCTGATGAGATTGATGATTCCAGCACCGGGTGTTTCGACCACATAATTTCCGGAGAATTTGGCGATCGCGCCGGCATCGGTTGCCAGCTGCGCGGTCGTGATGTCGAGGGTCGGTGCGCCGGCATTGGTGAAATCGATCCCGCTCAGCTGGCCGGCTGCGGCGAGTTGCTGAAGTCCGTCGAGCTGAGTGGCGACGTCGGCGGCGCTGTCGAGCACCAGGATCGGCGCGGAGACCGAGGAGGGAATCGCATCGAACGCGGAAACGGCGGTCTGCGCCGCTACGCTGATCGTCGCCGTGCCGCTGCCCAGCGTGAGTTGGAACGTGGCCGATACGAAGTCGAAAAGCCCCGTACCCGTGATCTCGCCGCTATTGCTGATACTCCCCGCGCTGGTCAGGATCCAACCGGAATTGGCCGGCAGCAGGCTGTTGAGGTCGATGGCCTGCCCATTGTCCCACAGGGTGGCGCGGGCGCCTCCCGGATCGGAGCCGTTGGTGACGCAGGTGCCGACGATCAAGCCGGAATCATTGACGCCCCCGGCATAGGAATAGGTGTCGCCGGTCAGCTCCGGCAGAGCGCTGACCTTGCCGTTCCGCCAAACGATCGCGGTCGAATAATAACCGGCATCGGTGAGTTCACGGCCGACGATTAGCCCGGAATCATTGATGGTGGCGACAAGGTCCAAGCCGCCCGCGGTCAGCAAGGGGAGCTGGCTCATCACGCCGTTCTGCCACAGGAAGGGCAGGCCGGACGACATGCCGACGATCGCCCCCGCGCTGTTGATAGCCGACGGCGTGCTCTCGACGAGGGCGGCGGACGAGGCCGGGTTCAGCAAGCCCAGCAGGGTGATCTGGCCGTTTTGATAAAGCACGGCTTCCTCGCGGAGCGTGGGCCCGCTTCCCCCGATCACCACCGCTCCGGCGATCTGCCCGGCATCATTGATGGCGGTGGCGTCGTAGAGCTGGGTCAGGTCGATTACGGTGCCGTTCTGCCATAGGAAGGCGCCGATGCTGTTGAAATGGCTGTCGGTCCGTTGGCCGACGGCCCAGCCGTTATCGTTAATATCCTCCACATAGCCGATGATTCCGGTGTCGATCAGCGTGCCTCCCTCCCACAGCTGTATGCCTGTGGTGAGACCGTCGGAAATCGGCAGGCTGGTGAGGGACGAGATCTGCAGTGTGGTCATCTGTACGCTCACAGGTTCGCTGCGCCAGGCAACTCTATGGCGCAAAACAGATTAACGAATCAACCTGTGCGAAAATGTTCTCTTCGCCGTCTCTTTGTGGCGAAGACGTCGCAATTGCGGCGCAAATACCTTGGTCGCATCGCAAATAAAACATGAGGCGCTTCTAGCTTAATTCCTGTCGGCGGGATGATCCCACGACAGAGAAATGGAGCACCACCATGATGAAGACCGTGTATTCCGCCCTGGCTGTTACCGCCCTCCTGGCGGGCACCGCGAGCTTCGCCGCCGACCAGACTTCCGCTCCCGCGACCCCGGCCACGCCGGCAGCCACCGCCTCGACCAGCCCGGCCGCGCCCGCCGCGACCCCGGCCAAGGGCGTGAAGGCGACCAGCCAGCATACCGCCAAGGCCAAGGCGAAAGAGGCCGCCGCGCCGAGCACCGAGAGCGCGACCCCTACCGCCAAGAAGTAACCGATAAACCGATCCGGCCCCGATCCCGGGGCCGGATCAGGGCTTTAGGATTTAATGATCCACCACTGGTCCTGGTCCCAGCGCAGTTTCTGATCGGCGCGCTGCCAGACGCCGTCGGCGTCCTCCTGATGGCCATATTCGAAGAAGAGATCGGGCAGGTCGCGGCCCGGCACGAACACCGGTGTCACTTCACCGGCGCAGAACTCGCCCCATTTGTCGCGCCGCAGATCCGGCGTCACCGTGCCGTAGATGGTGTATTTATATTGGCCGCACGGCTCGTTCACCGGGCGGCGCACGATGAAGACGAAATCGACATGTTTGGTCGGCGCGTACAGCGCGACGGGGGTGATCCAGTCGGGCCACTGACGGGTGTCGGCGCCGAATTCCTCGGCCAGGGCGGCTTCCCCCAGTTCGCGGTCGCCCTCGGCCAGGGTATCGAATCCCTGCCAATAGAGGATGCGGGCCTGCGCGGCGGAACAGAACGCCAGCCCCAGCACCACGACACATAAGAACTTCTTCACCGAACCAACCTTTCCGCCACCTTGTGCATAGCAGCAAAAGGTGAAACTCCTGGCGCTAATGTCAAGGGGTCTGGCGCCAGGAGGGTCAAGGCCTGGAAATCAGGACTTGGCCAGCGCCGGCTCGGCCGGAGCGTTAGCCAGAGCCGCTTGCGCCGCGGCGAGGCGGGCGATCGGCACGCGGTAGGGCGAGCAGGACACATAATTCAGCCCGACCTTCTGGCAGAAGCCGATCGAGGCCGGATCGCCGCCATGCTCGCCACAAATGCCGAGCTTGATGTCGGGGCGGGTCTTCTTGCCGCGTTCGACGGCGATCTTGATCAGCTCGCCGACGCCTTCCTGATCGAGGCTGGCGAAGGGATCCTGTTCATAGATGCCCTTCTGGCGGTAGATCTCGAGGAACGGACCCGAATCGTCGCGCGACATGCCGAGCGTGGTCTGGGTCAGATCGTTGGTGCCGAAGCTGAAGAAGGCGGCGGTCTCGGCGATTTGGGCGGCCTGCAGGCAGGCGCGCGGCAGCTCGATCATGGTGCCGACCATGTAATCGATGCGGGTGCCGGACTCCTTGAAGACGGCTTCGGCCATGCGGTCGACGGCGTCCTTCATCAGATCCAGCTCCTTCTTGGTGCCGACCAGCGGGATCATGATTTCGGGCATCACCGGATTGCCGGTCTTCTTCGAGACTTCGACGGCGGCCAGGAAGATGGCGCGGGCCTGCATTTCGTAGATTTCCGGATAGGTGATGCCGAGGCGGCAGCCGCGATGGCCCAGCATCGGATTGGACTCGTGCAGCTGCGCGTTGCGGGCGCGCAAGGTGGCGAGGTCGGCGCCAGCGGACTTGGCCACTTCGGCCATCTCGGCTTCCGAGTGGGGCAGGAATTCATGCAGCGGCGGATCCAGGAGGCGGATCGTCACCGGCAGGCCCTGCATGATGTCGAACAGCTCGACGAAATCGTCCTTCTGATAGGGCAGGATCTTGGCGAGCGCGGCGCGGCGTCCGGTTTCGTCGCCGGCCAGGATCATCTCGCGCACCGCGACGATGCGGTCGGCGTCGAAGAACATATGCTCGGTGCGGCACAGTCCGATGCCTTCGGCGCCGAACTTGCGCGCGGTGCGGGCGTCGAGCGGGGTCTCGGCATTGGCGCGAACCTTCAGCGTGCGCACCTCGTCGACCCATTCCATCAGCTTGGCGAAATCACCGGTCAGCTCGGGCTGCACGGTGGGAACCTCGCCCAGCATGATCTCGCCGGTCGAGCCGTCGAGCGTGATGATGTCGCCTTCCTTGATGGTTTCGCCGCGCACGGTCATCTGCTTGCCGCGCGTGTCGATGCGCAGATCGCCGGCGCCGGCGACGCAGGGACGACCCATGCCGCGCGCCACCACGGCGGCGTGGCTGGTCATGCCGCCGCGCGAGGTGAGAATCCCCTGGGCGACATGCATACCGCCGATATCCTCGGGGCTGGTCTCGACGCGGACGAGGATCACCTTCTCGCCGCGCTGGACCCAGGCTTCGGCATCCTCGGCGGTGAACACCACCTTGCCCGAGGCAGCGCCCGGGCTGGCGGGCAGGGCGCGAGAGATGGTCTTGCGCGGCGCGTTGGGGTCCAGCGTCGGATGCAGCAGCTGATCGAGCGCCATCGGATCGATTCGGGTGACCGCCTTCTTCTTGTCGATCAGCCCTTCATCGGCCATGTCGACGGCGATCTTGAGCGCGGCGGCGGCGGTGCGCTTGCCCGAGCGGGTCTGCAGCATCCACAGCTTCGACTGCTGGACGGTGAATTCCAGATCCTGCATGTCGGCGAAGTGCTTCTCCAGCCGATCGCGCACGGCGCAGAGATCGGCGAACACCGCCGGCATCACCTCTTCCATCGAGGGCGGGGTGGCGCCGGCTTCCTCGCGGGCCTGCCTGGTCAGATATTGCGGGGTGCGGATACCGGCCACCACGTCCTCGCCCTGGGCGTTGACGAGGAATTCACCATAGAACTCCTTGGTGCCGGTCGAGGGGTTGCGGGTGAACGCCACACCCGTCGCGCAATCATCGCCCATATTGCCGAACACCATGGCCTGGATATTGACGGCGGTGCCCCATTCGGCGGGGATGTCGTGCAGGCGGCGATAGGTGATGGCGCGGTTGTTCATCCAACTGCCGAACACGGCGCCGGCGGCGCCCCACAGCTGGTCCTCGACCTTCTGCGGGAAGGGCTTGCCGAGCTCGCGCGCCACTTTTTCCTTGTACTGGGCGACGACGCCTTTCCAATCCTCGGCGGTCAGCTCGGTGTCGAGGCGCAGGTCGCGGTCCTGCTTCACCTCTTCGAGGATATCCTCGAAATGGTGATGATCGACGCCCAGCACCACGTCGGAATACATCTGGATGAAGCGGCGATAGCTGTCATAGGCGAAGCGCGCATCGTTCGAGCGCTTGGCCAGGCCTTCGACGGTTTCGTCATTGAGGCCGAGATTGAGAACGGTATCCATCATGCCCGGCATCGAGGCGCGGGCGCCGGAGCGCACCGAGACCAGCAGTGGGTTGGTCGTATCGCCGAACTTGGCGCCGATGATGCGCTCGATTTCGGCTAAAGCGGCCTGAACCTGGTCCTTCAGATCGGACGGATACGTGTTGTCGTGAGCGTAATAGTAGGTGCAGACCTCGGTGGTGACGGTGAAGCCCGGCGGCACCGGCAGGCCCAGATTGGCCATCTCCGCCAGGTTGGCACCCTTGCCGCCCAGCAGGTTCTTCATATCGGCGCGCCCTTCGGCGGTGCCGTCCCCGAACCGGTAGACCCACTTGCTCATCTGCGTTGCTCCCTTAAGCTTCGCTATCCTTCGATCGCCGAGAAGTCGGCGACGCTATTCATCAACGTGACAATGCGGCCCAACAAGCTGAGGCGACGGGTCCGCTCATAAGGTTCGGTGCTATTGACGGTTACCTTGTCGAAGAACGCATCGACAGGTGCCCGCAAACTAGCCAAGGCACTCATGGCGGCGGTGAAATCCTCGCCAGCGGCACGGGCTGAGTGCTCTACTTTGTTGAGTACGCTGTTGACCTCCACTTCCTCGGGCGCCCCGCTTTCGACCTGCAAGGTGGTGCCGAGATAGTCGATTTTGTCTTTCTCGCCCTCGATCCGGACGATATTCGCGGCGCGGCGATAGGCGATGAGCAGATTGCGGCCGTCGTCGCTGGCCAGGAATTGGTCGAGCGCTTGAGCACGCTTCTCCACCCTGAATAGGTCGTCGTCGGTGCCGCGGAATGCCGCGGCGATGCGATCGTGCGAAACGCCCTTGTCGCGCAAGTGATTCTTCAGTCGATCGGCGAAGAATAGCGTCAGTTCGTTGGCCGTGGTTGTGGCATCTGTGGGCAGTGCAGCATAAAGCCCGTGGGCGAACATCAGCACTTCGCGCAGGGAAATGCGCACGCTGTTTTCCAGGACGAGGCGAATGATACCGAGCGCGGCGCGGCGGAGCGCAAAGGGATCCTTCGAGCCGGTCGGCTTCTCGCCGATGCCGAAGAAACCGACCAGCGTGTCGATCTTGTCGGCCAACGCGACGGCCACCGATACCGGCGCGGTCGGGCAGGCGTCATTGGGGCCGAGCGGCGAATAATGCTGGCCGATGGCGTCGGCCACCGCGGCGCTTTCCTTGTCCTTCAGCGCGTAATACCGGCCCATCAGGCCTTGCAGCTCGGGGAACTCGCCGACCATGTCGGACGAGAGATCCGCTTTGGCCAGGAAGCCGGCGCGCGAGGCCGCGGCTTCGTCGGCGCCGGTGAGCCTGGCGATCTGGCCGGCCAGCTTGGCCAGGCGCTTGGCCTTGTCTTCGACCGAGCCCAGGCCCTGATAATAGAGCCGGTCGCCCAGTTTCGGCACCCACGCCGAAAGTTCGGTCTTGAGATCGGTATCCCAGAAGAACTTGGCGTCGGAGAGACGGGCGCGCAGCACCCGCTGATTGCCCGAGATGATCTGATCGGCGGCGGAGGCCGGCATATTGGCCACCACCAGGAAGCGGTTGGCCAGGCGGCCATCCGATTTCAGCAGCGAGAAATACTTCTGGTGCGAGCGCATCGAGGTGACCAGCACTTCGTCCGGCACTTCCATGAAACCCTCGTCGAAGCTGCCGGTCAGCACGGTCGGCCATTCGACCAGACCGGAGATTTCGGCCAGCAAACCTTCATCTTCCTTGAGGGTCAGGCCGGCCGCTTTGGCGGCGTCACGAGCCTGCTCGAGGATCTCTTCGCGACGCGCTTGGGGATCCAGCATGACGTAGGCCTTGCTGAGATTGACCACATAGCTCAGCACATCGGATACCGTGAAAGCGTCGGGTGCCAGGAAGCGATGGCCTCGCGTCTGGTTGCCGGCCTGGATGCCGCCGAATTCGACCGGGACGACAGCGCCGTCGAACAGGCAGATGATGCTTTGCAGCGGGCGTACCCAGCGCGCCGTGCCCGAACCCCAGCGCATGGATTTCGGCCAGGGAAAGGCGGCCATGGTCTGCTCGACCACGTCCTTGATGACCTCGGCGGTCGGGCGGCCCGATTTGGCGATCACCGCGAAATAGAAGATGCCCTTGCCGGTATCGCGCTGCTCGCACTGATCCAGGGTCACGCCGGCGCCCTTGAGGAAGCCTTCGAGAGCCTGTTCCGGCGAGCCGACGCGCGGACCGCGGCGCTCTTCGGAAATATCCGGGGTCGCTTCCGGAAGATCCTGGATCACCAGCGCCAGGCGGCGCGGGGTGACATAGGTTATCGGCGTCTTGAAGGTCAGCCCCTGCTTGGCCAGGCCTTCGCCGACCATCTTGGCGAGGTCCTCGGCGGCACGCGCCTGCATGCGGGCGGGAATCTCCTCCGAGAGGAGCTCGAGAAGAAGCTCAGCCATTCTCAAGCCTCCTCGCCCGCGAGCCAGGCTTCGCAGCAGCCCTTGGCCAGGGTGCGCACACGGCCGATATAGGCCTGGCGCTCGCTGACGGAGATCACGCCGCGCGCATCGAGCAAATTGAAGCGATGGCTGGCCTTGATGCATTGATCGTAGGCCGGCAAAGCCAACTTGGCTTCGAGCAGCGCCCGGCACTCTTTTTCCGCATCTTCGAAATGGCGCAGCAGCATCTCGGTATTGGCGTGGCTGAAATTATGGTGGGAATATTCCACTTCGGCCCGTTTGAAGACGTCGCCATATTTGACGCCGTCGCCGTTGAAATCGAGATCATAGACGTTCTCGACGCCCTGGATATACATCGCCAGGCGCTCGAGACCATAAGTCAGTTCCACCGCCACCGGGTCGCATTCGATGCCGCCGACCTGCTGGAAATAGGTGAACTGGCTGACTTCCATGCCGTCGCACCACACTTCCCAGCCGAGGCCCCAGGCGCCCAGGGTGGGGCTTTCCCAATCATCCTCGACGAAGCGGATATCGTGCGCGCTGGGATCGACGCCCAGGCGCTTCAGGCTCTCCAGATAGAGCTCCTGCGAATTGGCCGGGGAGGGCTTCAGGATCGCCTGGAATTGATAATAGTGCTGCAGGCGGTTGGGGTTCTCGCCATAGCGGCCATCCTTGGGACGGCGCGACGGCTGCACATAGGCCGCCTTCCAGGGTTTGGGGCCCAAGGCGCGCAAGGTGGTGGCGGGATGGAAGGTGCCGGCGCCGACTTCCATGTCGTAGGGTTGCAAAATGACGCAGCCCTGCTCGGCCCAGAAGGCCTGCAAGGTCAGGATCAAGGACTGGAAACTGGGCGCTGACATGGCGGATTTTAACGGTTTTATGAATGGGCGCTGCACCTTAAAGGCCGGTTGTGGGCCGGGTCAAGCGCAGTGCAGCACGACAATCCGCGAAAACGTTCTCGCCGGCCTCTTCCGGGCCCTATTACGAGATGTGTCGGACCGGCGTCGTTTGTCACAACTCAATGACAATTGACATAAAAAGATTGCATTCTTATTGGGTTGCCGGCATGGTTGGGTGTGACGGGCATCACTCGTCATCAAGAAAAAACTATACTCTTGAGAAGACACCCTAACTTGCTGGCGGACGGCTCTCCCCTTCGGGTCGTCCGCCAAATTCCCGCCTAAATCTGGAAATTTCCTTGCGTTGTGCGGCGTTGCAGCGCCGTTTTCCTTTTTTTTAGGCCGATCCCTCGTGTTATAAGATCCGCGATCATGCACAGCAGGGATTCATATTCATGACGGTCAGCACCGGCTACGAGGTCAAACCGACTTCGTTGCTGTCTCGCGAATTCGTCAAAGAAATCTGGTTCTTCCGCCGGCTGATTGGTCTGTTCATCTGGCGCGACATCATCGTCCGCTACAAGAACACGCTGATCGGCGCGGCTTGGTACGTCCTGCAGCCCTTGGCGATGATGCTGGTCTTCACCGTTTTCTTCGGCGGCATCTTCTCGCGCTATATCGGCCCTTTGCCTTATCCGGTGTTCGCCTATGGCGGGCTGCTGTTGTGGCAGCTGTTCAGCCGCTCGCTGTCCTTAGGCTCGCAGAGCCTGATCTATTTCGGTCCGATGCTGGGCAAGGTCTATTTTCCGCGCATTATCGCGCCCGCCTCTTTCGTGATCGGCACCCTGTTCGATTTTCTGATCACCTCCGTGCTGATGGTGGTCCTGATGGCGATATACGGCATCTCACCCAGGGCGACGACGCTGCTGGTGCCGATCGTGCTGATCTTCACGCTGATGTTTTCGATGGGCTGCGGGTCGATCCTGGCCGCCGTCGATGCGCGCTATCGCGACGTACGTCATGCGGTGCCGTTAATGATTCAGGTGTGGATGTTCTGCACCCCGGTGATGTATCCCATCAGCTACATCCCGGAAAAATGGCGGCTTCTCTATTCCGTCAATCCGATGGTGGGGCTGACGGAAGCTTTTCGATGGATGATTCTCGGCATCGGCGATCCGCCGGCGGGGATCACCTTGGTCATGTCAGGGGTTGTTTCGATAACTATGTTCGTCGCCGGTGTCCTGTTCTTCCAGAAAGTGCAGGGTACATTGGTCGACACTTTGTGAGTTCCTTGGGGAGGGAACTTTGAGCGAATTCGCAATCAGGGCGAAGTCCTTAGGTAAGCAATATCGGCTGCGCGACGTCGGCGGCATGTCGGGGCTTGCCGCCAAGGTCGCGCGCCATTTCGGCGTCACTAAAAAGGACGCTCCGGCGACCCATTTCTGGGCGCTCGACGATGTCAGCTTCGATATCAAGAAGGGCGAAGTGGTCGGTATTCTCGGCCATAACGGCGCGGGCAAGAGCACGCTGCTGAAGATCCTGACCCGTATCACCAACCCGACCGTGGGGACGGCGTCGGTGCATGGCCGCGTCGGCATGCTGCTCGAGGTCGGCACCGGCTTCCATGAGGATCTCACGGGGCAGGAGAATGTCTATCTGGGCGGCGCCATCCTCGGCATGACCCGCGCCGAGATCCATGAGAAATACGAAGACATCGTCGCCTTCGCCGAGATGGACGGCTTCATGGATCTGGCGGTGCGCCACTATTCCTCGGGCATGAAGCTGCGCCTGGCGCTGTCGGTCGCCATCCATCTCGATGCCGAGGTGATCTTCCTCGACGAGATCTGGGCGGTTGGCGACCACGCCTTCCAGCTCAAGACCTGGCACCGCATCGAAGACCTGATCGCCTCGGGCCGCACCTTCGTCATCGTCGCCCATAATCTCGAAACCATCGGACGGCTCTGCACCCGCTGTCTGCTGCTCGATCATGGCCGCCTGACCATGGATGGCCGCCCGGCCGAGGTCATCGCGCAATACCGCCTCGAGCTGCGCCAGCGCAGCCAGAGCCAGAGCGCCGCCACCGACAGCCCGATGTTGCAGAGCATCGATATCGCCGGCACCCAGCTGATGGCCGAGAATCTGGCGATGGGCGATCTGCTGGATTGCCGCATCACCCTCATGGCTCAACGTCCGGGCCATCTCAAGATGGCGGCGATGATCCGCGACAATTGGGGCAAGGCGATCGCCGCCGGCGAGGCCGAGCATGGCCGCTGGACCTCGGTGCCAGTCTGCGCCGGGCGCAATCATTTCCGCTGCCAGCTCCCCGTCGCGCTGCCGACTGTGGGCGCTTACGAGCTCGTGCTGCAGATCGCCGAGGGCGATGCGATGATCACCACCGAACTGCCCTTCACCGTGGTCGAGCGGGAAATGCTGGTGAAGGACGAGCATGGCCAGGATCAGGCCGTGCCGGCTTTGCCGGTGATCTGGGAATCCGACGAGGACGCCCAGGCGGCGACGGTCAGGCTGGTTACCAGCGGCTAATTGCCCTCACCCCCCGCCCTCTCCCGCAAGCGGGCGAGGGAGCCAGGACTTTACTAGGCGGAAATATTGACCAGCTGACCGGGATCCCGGGCCAGCCACGCCTGGAACATCAGTACCGTCCACAGCGCATATTGATGGTTCCTGCGCCCTGACAGATGCTCCTGCCACGCCCGCGTGATCGGTTCTTCCCTCAAATAGCCCTGCGCCCGGATCTTCGCCGGGTCCAGCAGATCCGCCGCCCAATCCTTGAGCGGTCCGCGCAGCCAATGGTCGATCGGCACGCCGAAGCCCATCTTGGGGCGTTCGAGCATCGCCGGCGGCACATGGCGGTAGAGGATCTGCCGCAGCAGCCATTTTGACTTCTTGCCGCGCAGCTTGGCGTTGGCCGGCAGATGCCAGCTCTGTTCGACCAGCCGATGGTCGAGCAGCGGCACGCGCACCTCGAGCGCCACCGCCATGCTGGCGCGATCGACCTTGGTCAGGATGTCGTCGGGCAGATAGGTCAGCATGTCGTAGCCCTGCATCCGCTCCATGGAGCCCAGGCCCTGCGGGAAGCCCTGGGGCAGACGCTCGGGTTCGTCGCCCCGCACCAGCAGGGCGGCGGGATCGGGCCAGAGCGAGATCAGGCGGCGGTAGAGGGCGTCCACATCGTCGGCCCCGGCGATCGAGGCCAGCTTGTGCAGCTTGTCGCCGGGTTGCCCCAGCCCTTTGGGCAGGAACGGGCGCAGGATCGTGTCCCAGGTGGTTGGCGAAGGCAGGGCCAGGCCATTGGCGATCAGGCCGCGCAGCGGACGGGGCAGGGCGGCCAGGCGCGGCCAATGGCGCTCGGCCAGGCGGTAGCGGTTGTAGCCGCCGAACAGTTCGTCGCCGCCATCGCCAGACAGGGCGACGGTGGCGTCATTGCGGGTCAGCTGGCAGATCAGCGCGGTCGGGATCTGCGACGAATCGGCAAACGGCTCGTCATAGATCGCCGGTAGGCGCGGCACGATAGCCAGTGCCTGTTCGGGTCCGACATAGAATTCGGTGTGGTCGGTGCCCAGATGCTCGGCGATGGCGCGGGCGAAAGGCGCCTCGTCATAGCCGGCCTCGCGGAAACCGATCGAATAGGTCTTCACCTTGCGCGTGCTGTTGGCCTGCATCAGGGCCACGATGGCGGAGGAATCGATGCCGCCCGACAGGAACGCGCCGACGGGGACGTCGGCCACCATGCGCCGCTGCACGGCGTCGGCGATCAATCCCTCCCAGCGTTCGATCGAGCCTTCCGGCAAGGGCTTGGCGCGGTCGGCGGCGCCGGCCCGCATGGCGTCGCGCACATCCCAATACCGATGATGCTTCGGCTCGCCATCGGCCTCGATCACCAGCATCGCGCCGGGTTCGAGCTTGAAGATATTCCGGTAGATCGATTTCGGCGCCGGCACATAGGCCGTGCGCAGATAAGCGGCCAGCGCGTCGCGGTCGATCTCGGTCTGGCAGATGGGATGGGCGCGCAGCGCGGTCAGTTCGGATCCGAACAGAAAGGTCTCGCCGAAGCGGCCCCAATAGAGCGGCTTGATGCCCAAACGATCGCGCACCAGGGTCAGGCGGCGCGCCTGGCGATCCCACAGGCCGAGGGCGAAAAAGCCGATCAGGCGCCGCACCGTCTCCTCCAGACCCCACACCTCGCAGCCGCGCAGGAATATTTCGGTGTCGGAATGACCTTTATAGCCGCCCGGCGGCGGCGGCAGTTCGGCGCGCAGATCCTGCCAATTGAAGATCTCGCCATTATAGGTCAGCACATAGCGGCCGGCGCTGGCCTGCATCGGCTGGTGGCCCGCCGGCGACAGATCGATGATGGACAGGCGCCGATGTCCCAGCGCGATGCCGGTTTCGCCATCGGTCCAGACGCCGCGGTCGTCGGGACCGCGATGGGCCTGGGCGTCGATCATGCGGCCGGCGAGAAGCTCGGCTTCCATCGTCCCGGTGCGGGCGGTGCGATCGAAGAACCCGGCAATCCCGCACATCTAATTGATTCCTGACAAGGCGCGATAAATCTCGAAATGCATCGCCACGACCCGCTCCTGGCCAAAGCGCTCTTCCGCCCGCTTGCGCGCCGCGAGGCCCATCTTGTGCCGCAAATCCCTGTCGTTGGCCAGTTTCTGCATCGCTTCGCCCAAGCCATAGGGCGACCGCGCCGGCACGATGAAGCCCTCCACCCCGTCCTCGATCACCTGCCGGCAGCCGACCACATTGGTGGTCACGATGGGTCTGGCACAGGCGGCGGCCTCCAGCAGCGCCTTGGGCGTGCCTTCGCGATAGGAGGGCAGCACGGCGACATCGGCTTGTTTCCAGATTTCGGCGATGTCGTTGCGATGGCCCAGCCATTTGACCTTGCCGGCCATCTCCCAGCCACGCAGTTCCATCTCGTCGATCGAGCTGGGATTGTGCGGATCGGGCGAGCCGACCAGCCACAGCAGCCCGTCGACCTGGGCCATGGCCTGGACCGCCTCGCGCACGCCCTTGTCGGTCAGCATGCGGGCGACCAGGGCGAAGATAGGCGGATCGTTCTGGGGCGGCGGCAAGGCGGGCAGGGCGGCGAGATCGACGCCCGAGCCGGGGATCAGGGTGATCGTCTCCGGCGTCGCCGCGCCGAGTTTCAACATCAGCTCGCGGTCATCCTCGTTCTGCACGATCAGACGATGGCTGGGCCGGCGCAGGAGCACGCGCAGCAGGGTGGACAGCACGAACCGCAGCGCCTTCACCTTGAGAGATCCGCCGGTATAGGCGTAACCCATGCCGGCCAGCGCGCTGACAGTGGCTTTCTGGCGGGTGAGGAAAGCGATCAGATTGCCGTAGATCACCGGCTTAACCGCCACGCAATGCAGGATGTCGGGGCGGTGGCGGATCAGCACGCTGGCGAGAACGGCGAGGGCCTTCAATTCGCGCCAGGGATTAGTCCCGCCGCGATCGAGCGGAATCGGCTCCAGGATGAACCCTTCCTGTTCGATCGCCTCGGCCTTGGTGGTGACATGGGTGGCGATCACCACCTCCCAGCCGGCGTCGCGCGCAGCTCTCGCCAACGGCAGGCGGTGCGACAGGAAGGCCCAGTCTTCGGTGATGAAATAGACGATCTTCGGCATGATTATGGGGACGGATGGGTCCAAAGGGTGCGGAATTGCTCGATATCCTCGCGGTCGAGGTCGGAAATGGCGGAGAGTTCGGCTTCTTTCTGGCGCCAGGAAAGGATCCAGTAGCCTTGGCGTTCCGCGCTCTCCGGCAAGGTCGGAGCCAGATTGGCGCGCGGCCAGACGCAGAGATTGAGCAGCCTCTCATGCCGGCCATAGAGAATACAGGCGGCGCTGACTTCGGCAATCAGGTCGAGCCGGGCGCCGATCAGCGTGTAGCCCTGCTGGGACAAGTCCGGCAGGGTCACGGGCAGCGGCAGGTGGCTGTCGAGCCAGGTCTGCACCAAACGAGGATCGGCGGACTCGACCTGGGTGGCGCGTCCGGGTGCGCGGCTCCGCAAATGCGCGGCGAGGACCTCGTCGACTCCCTGGTCGCCCGGCACGGGCAGCGCCCAATAGAGCAGGGCGCAGCCCACCAGGGTGAAAACCAGCAGGCCGATCAGCCAGTCGAGCGGAATCGGCCGGCGTTCCGGCATCAGGCACAGGGCCAGCTTCTGGCGCAAGGCGTCCTCGCGCGGCTCCCGCATGGTCGACGATCCCCTTCTCACTCCGTGAGCAAAGCCCCAGCCGGCCTTCGGGTCAAGAAGAGGATCGCTGAAACCCCAGGATTTACGCGATCTTATTGTCCTTGGCGACCTTCGAGTACCAGTAGCCGGAATCCTTGATGATGCGTTTCCGGTCATGCTCGAAATCGACATAGATCAGGCCGAACCGCGCGGAGTACCCCTCGGCCCACTCGAAATTGTCCATCAGGCTCCAGCAATGATAGGCGCGCACCGGCACCCCGTCCTTGATGGCGCGCGACAATTGGCGCAAATGCGCGTCGAGATAGGCGATGCGCTTCTTGTCGTGCACCTGGCCCTTGTCGTCGGGGCCGGTATTGTAGGCGCAGCCGCTCTCGGTGATCTCGATTGGCAGATTTCCGGTCTCCTTGGTCATCGCCTGCAGGATCTCGTAGAAGCCCTCCGGCCAGATGTCCCAGCCCAGATCGGTTTTCTCATGAGGCCCGTTGGCCCACAGCGCCTCGGTGTTGAGGCCTGGCACGCCGTTGCCCTCCGGCTTATCCTTGACGGTGAAGCGCGAATAATAATTCAGCCCGACGAAATCGAGCGGGGCGCGCATGATCTTTTCGTCGCCGTCCTGGAAGCCGAGCAGCTCGTTCTGGCGATCGGCCGGCAGCACGCCCTCGGGGTAGTGGCCCTTGAGCGGCGGATAAAGGAACCAGAGATTCTGGAACTTGGTCCAGCGCTCGGCGGCGGCCTTGTCGGCGGCGCTCTCGGTGGCCGGCATCATCATCGAGACATCGAAGGCGCCGCCGACCTGGGCGTTCGGCCGATGGCTCTTGATGACGCGGAAGGCCATGCCCTGGGCCAGATTGACCGTATGGGTGGCCTTGACGAAATTCAGCGGATCGGTCTTGCCTGGCGCGTGACGGCCGGCCCAATAGCCGACGCCGGTGAAGGTCTTGGGTTCGTTGAAGATCGCCCATTGATCGGCCCGATCGCCGAGACCCTTCATCACCAGATCGACATAATCCTCGAAATGCTTGGCGGTGTCGCGATTCGGCCAGCCGCCGGCATCTTCGAGCGGCTGCGGCAAATCCCAGTGATAGAGGGTGGGAAACGGGCGGATGCCGGCCTCATGCAGCGCGTCGATGAAGCGCTTGTAGTAATCGAGGCCCTTGTCATTGACAGCGCCCGAGCCGGTTGGCTGGATGCGCGGCCAGGCGATGGAGAAGCGGCATGTTTTCATGTTCAGCTTCTTCATCAGCGCGATGTCCTCGCGATACCGATGATAGGTGTCGCAAGCCACGTCGCCGGTGTCGCCATTCTTGGTCTTGCCCGGTGTGTGAGAGAAGCGGTCCCAGACCGATTCGCCGCGGCCGTCTTCGTTGAACGCCCCCTCGACCTGATAGGCGGCGGTGGCGGATCCCCACAGGAAGCCGGCGGGGAATTCGGCGGGGGCTGCGGAAGCTGCGAGGGCGTGTCGGGGGACGGCGGACAGCAGGCCGCCGGTCAGGGCAAGGCCGGACTGCAGAAATTCGCGGCGTTTCATGGGCATTTCCTTAGACGTCGTTTTTTGGGTTGCACGCCCCGGGGTTGGCTCCCCGGGGCGGACTCCGACTATGCCACATGAAAACTGTTCAGCATAGACAGCGTTGTCTATGCGCTGGACAGCGCTATCTATGGTCCTCCGGGTGGGGATGGCCTTCCGGATGTGGGTGCGGCTGGCCATGGGGCTGCCCACCCGGGCCGTGTCCCTCGGGTCCGGGGCCGCGGGCTTCACCCGGATGCGCGGCGGCGCCGCGTTCATGGTCGCCTTGCGGGCCGGTTGCCCCGACATGCTGCTCGCGTTCGGCGACCCGTTCCGCCGCCGTCGGCGCGGCACGAACGCCGCCGGGCCCGCCATTGAAGGCGGCATGGCCGGCGGTGCGGACGACGACCCGCTCATTGTAGACATTGGTGACATGGACGCCGCCAAAATTGGTGACCGAATGATTGTAGGCGAACACGCCGCCCTGCCAGCGGCCGCCGGCGAAACCCACGCCGCCATAGCCGAAGCCATAATTGATGCCGCCATAGAAGCCGACATGCGGGCCCCAATAGCCGGCGTGGAACACATAAGCGCCGCCGACCCAGCCCCACCAGGGCGGAGTCCACAGCACGCCGACGCTGGGCGGCTGCACCCAGACGCCGGGCACCCAGTAATAGCCGGCCGGCCCATAGGCCCAATAGCCGGGCGTCCACAGATATCCGGGCGCCGGGATCGGCGGCTGTGCATAGACCGGCAAGACCGGCGGCGCGAGATTGACGGAGACGCCGACCGCCACCTCGGCGGCGACGGGGGTCATCGCCAGACCGATCAGGCCGGCGGACAGGGTACGCAATAACGTCACGGGAAAATCCTCCATATCTCGGGCCCCACCCCGGCAATCGATGGAAACCCGCCCCGGACTCCGTCCGGGGCGGGAACCAGGTTTAATGTGGCGGTTCTTCTTTCTTCTCTTCTTTCTTCTCTTCCGGCGGATGTTGCGGCTGCGGCTGGGCCTGCGGGTGCGGCGCCTGCGGAGCAGGGGCCGGCGCCGGATGGGGAGCCGGAGCGGGCGCCGGGCCCGGATGGGGCGCCTGTGGGACGGGCGCACCCTCGGGATGAGCCGGCTGGGTGCCCGGGGCGGGGGCGGCAGGGTGCGGAGCTGGAGCCGGGGCCGGATGCGGCGGCTGGGCTACCGGAGCGCCCTCGGGGCGGGCCGGCTGGGTTCCGGGCGCCGGCTGGGCGCCGGGCGCCGGATGCGCGGGCTGGGCGGCTGGCGCGGCCGGGTGCGGCTGAGTCTGCGGTGCGGCCTCGTGTTGCTCCGGCGCTGAAGCCTGCGGATGGGGTTCAGCGCCATGGGCCGCGGCGGCGCCGGGGGCGTTGAAATGACCGGCCTGCGGGGTCGCCGCGACCGGTGGCTTGCCGTGATTCTCGTTGGCGAACAGCGAGCGGTCCTGCTGGGCCGCCTGCTGGTGCTGGGTCTGAACCGCCGCCGGTTCGACATGATGGTCGCGCTCGGCGACGCGGTCGGCCTGGCTGGGCTGAGCGTGCACGCCGCCGGACCCGCCATTGAAGCTGACATGATTGTCGGTGTGGTTGACGATCGTCTCGTTATAGACGTTGGTCACATGGACGCCGCCGAAATTATTGACACTGTGGTTATAGGCGAAATGGTCGCCTTCCCAGCGTCCGCCGTGATAGCCGTCGCCGCCATAGCCGAAACCGTAATCGACGCCGCCATAGAAGCCGACATGCGGGCCCCAATAGCCGTCATGGAATCCGTAGCGGCCGTCCGCCCAGCCCCACCAGGGCGGCGTCCACAGCAATCCCGCTTGCGGCGGCTGGACCCAGGTGCCGGGCACCCAGAAATAGCCGTCCGGGCTCCAGGCCCAATAACCCGGTGTCCACATATAGCCGGGCTCGGGGAGCGGCGGCTGGTCATAGACCGGCAATGGCGGCGGGGCGGCATCGACGGTGATGCTCACCGCGAAGTCGGCGAAGGCGGGGGACGTCGCCAGCCCTATCAGGGCGGCGGCGGCCAGCAGGCCAAGTTTTCTCATTAGGGGCGCTCCTCTTCCGTTACGCCCTGATGAGAACCGGCGCGCCGCCTCCTGTGACGTTGGGCGCACCGGGGAATAGCGCGGACGCGGTTCCCTCGGGCAGATGCAGATGCCGCGATACGGCCGGGCCGAGAATGGCGCGGAAATCGCTGGTGACCGCCAGATCGCGTTGCTGATACAGACGGTCCTCGGCAAGGCCCGGCCAGGCGCCATGCACCTTGCCGCCGATCACATCCCCACCCAGCAGCCACATCACTGTGCCGTGGCCATGATCGGTGCCGCCATTTCCGTTCTCATGCACGGTACGGCCGAATTCGGACATCACGACAATTAATGTATCCTGAAAGCTGGGTCCCAGGCCGGTGACCAATTTGGACAGGCCCTCGCCTAAGGGCTTCAGACGATTGGCCAATTGGCCCTCCGCATTGCCCTGGCCGATATGGGTGTCCCAGCCGCCCAGAGCCAGGAAGGCGACGCGGATCGAGGGATCCTGCCGCATCATGCGGGCCAGCCGCGCCGCGTCGTCGGGAAAACCCTGCGGCAAAGGGGCGCCGTTATTGGCAGCCATCTGTTCGCGGTCGTCGGACATCATTGCGCTATTTTGGGCGCTCATGTCGGCGGCCATCTGCTGGCGCGCCGCCATGCCCTGCTGGAAGGCGCGGCTCATCTTGTCGTCGCCGCCATAGAGTTGGGCGAAGGCCTCCGACACGCCCGGCCGGTCGACCGCCAGCGGTTTCTCGGCCGCTTGGCCGAGGGCGATATTGGCGACGATTTGCGGGCCGGAGAGAATCCGCGGCATCTGCGGCCCGAAGGACAGGGCCTGGGTCGGGCCGCGCGGGCCGGGCAGGGCGGCCAGCAGCCGGTTGAGCCAGCCGTCGGCGGTGGCGCCGCGGCCCGGCGTGCCGTTCTCCATATAGAGCTGCGCGTCGAAATGCGACCGGGTCGGATCCGGCGAGCCGCAGGCCTGGACGAAGGCCAGGCTGCCGCCGCGCCACGGGGTCATCAGCGGCGCCAGCGCCGGATGCAGGCCGAAATGACCGTCCAGATCCAGCACGCCGCCGTCGCGGCCCGGCGGTTTCAGCGCGATCGAGCGGCGCGCGCCATAATAGGAATCGTCGCCATAGGGGACGACGACCGACAGGCCGTCGACGGCGCCGCGCAGAAAGATCACAACCAGGCGCTTGTGGCTTGCGTCGCTCTCGGCCGCGCGGGTTATCCAGCCGTCGCGCCCGAAGGGCAGGGCCAGGCCGGCCGTCGCGGCGGCGGAGGCGAAGAGGAAATGTCGACGGTTCATCGCGTCACCTGTACATGAAATCGGGACTGCCCAGCAGCAGCGTGGTCTTGAGGCGTGGATCGCCCGCCGCCAGCGCCTTTTCGGTCTGCGGCGCCAAGGTCTGCCCCAGCGTGCTGCGCAGGCCGGCCTGGTCGATCGAGACCTGATCCTTGCCGAGCCGGCCTGATCCCAGCGCGGTGGCGAAGGACAAACGCCTGGCCATGGCGTCCGGATTGAGCCAGGCGGCCTCGACCTGCTTATAGCCGTCCGGGGTTTCGATCCCGTAAATCGGTTGGCCGAGCTGGCGCAGCTGGCCGAACAGAGGCTGCGGGTCCGAGGGCGTCACGCCGGTGGCGCGCAAGGACGAGACGACATATTCGAAAGGCGTCTTATATTTGTTGCTGGCCGCTTCGGGCGCCCAGAATTCGGGGCTTTCCAGCAGGGTCCGCATCACCGCGGAGAGGTCGCCCCGCGTCTTGACCCAGGTCTCCGCCATGCGATCGACCAGGGCTTGCGGCGGCTGGTCGGCGACGAAATATTGCGCCAGCTGGTAGGACAGATGTTTGGCTGTGGCCGGATGGGTGGCTAGGATCGACAGCGCCTGTTCGACCTCCTGCCACCCCTGGCCCTTGATGGTGAAGCCGAGGAACTGCTTGTCGCCGTAATCGTGGCGCGAGGCGTCGAAAGCGAAAGTGAAGTCGGGCTTTCTCACATCGCCGCGGAACGAGCCGCGCTCGGGCCGGGTGCGCAGCCCCCAGCCGGTGAGAATGCGGGCCAGTTCGGTGACGTCCTTCTGCGTATAGCCGCCATCGGCGCCCCCAAGGGTGCCCATGGTGTGCAGTTCCATAACCTCGCGGGCATAGTTCTCGTTGAGGCCGTCTTCCTTGCCTTTCGCGCCTCGGCTGCCGGGGGCGCTGTTCTGCCAATTATCGAGATAGAAAAGCATGGCCGGATGGCGCGCCGTGGCTTCCAGCAGCGTCCGGAAATTGCCGAGCACATAGGGGCGGATCGCCTCGTTCTCGTAATTGCCGACCCACACATGGTCGAAGCCCTTATTGAGGAAGACATTGAAATGGTTGAACCAGAAATTGGTCAGCACTTCCTGCAGCTGGCGGTCGGTCAACAGCGCCCGGTCGAAATGGGCGGTCATCACCTGCTGGGTGATGTTTTTGGTGAATTCCTTGCGCTCCGCCTGTCCGTCGTCGGACTTGTCGCGACGGAGCATGACTTCCTGCTTGTAGAGATCGGCGTCCGAGCGCTGCGTGTCGGGCAGCGCCGCCAGCGCCTGGGTCAGGGCGGCGGGTTCGGGGATGGATTGGGGCGACAGCTGCAGGGCGATCCAGCGATTGACGCCGATATCGTGCACCACCTGAATCTCGCCCGGCCGCGGCCCGAAGGTCAGGCGGTCGAGCGCGTGACGGGCGCCGTTCATCGTCATCGCCGCCGGCGGCAGCATCAGGGGAGTGGTGACCTCTTGGGCT
>Ga0302311_10000225_pt1 | contig 72216 bp, 67 predicted proteins | sample III_Palsa_N1_3_FD_200449 | JGI IMG/M metagenome (GOLD analysis project Ga0302311, IMG submission 200449) | Peat permafrost microbial communities from Stordalen Mire near Abisko, Sweden - III_Palsa_N1_3 | ecosystem: Environmental > Terrestrial > Soil > Palsa > Peat permafrost | place: Sweden... | reverse complement strand
GACCGCGCCGCCGATGCTGTGCGCGACCCCGTCGAGACCCTCAACTTCGCCGGCGTGAAGCCGGGCATGAAGGTCGGTGAGTTCTTCCCGGGTGGCGGCTACTATTCCCGGCTGCTGCTCGATGTGGTGGGTCCCAAAGGCAAGGTCTACGGGCTGGAGAACGCCGGCTGGAAGGGCGCGGTGAAGGACGACCAGACGACCGCCGCCGCGCACGCCAACTTCGTCCTCGACGCCGAGCCGTTCGGCCAGTTCAGCGTCCCGGAAAAGCTCGACCTGATCTGGATCACCCAGAACTATCACGACCTCCACATCGCCAAGTACGGTGTCGTCGACATGGCCGATTTCAACCGGCGGGTGTTCGCGGCCTTAAAGCCGGGCGGAATTTATTTCGTCCTCGATCACCAGGCCAACCCGGGAACCACGGACACCCAGATCTCGGACCTGCACCGGATCGAGAAGGCGACGGTGATCCGCGAGGTCACGGCCGCCGGCTTCAAGCTAGCCGCCGAGGGCAAGTTCCTGGCCCATCCCGATGACGATCACACCAAGACGGTGTTCGACCCCGCCATCCGCGGTCACACCGATCAATACGCGCTCAAGTTCGTGAAGCCCTGAGGGTTCGCCGCCGTCCGCGCAAATCCGGTTTCCACTTTGCGGCCCGCGCTCTAGAAGCGTCGGCGCCGGGCGGGTGGCCGAGTGGTTGAAGGCAGCGGTCTTGAAAACCGCCGTGCGTGGAAGCGCACCGTGGGTTCGAATCCCACCCCGCCCGCCATTTGACGCTGGTGTTCCGGCGCAACCATCCCGCCCGCTTTGTCGTTTCTTAGGCTCCCATGACGGGCCGTTCGGCTGTGTCGTCGTGGTTTGCTCGCCGGGGGCGAGCCCGGCGCAGTTGTGAAGTGTTCGGTCGCCTGCTCGGCGAACGCGACACACGTGAGCTTGAAAGGACAAGAGATGAAACTGCCAACGAAGATCGCCGCCAGCGTGCTGTTTGGCCTGGCTTCGGCCGCCGCCATCGCACCCGCCGCCTCGGCCGCAATCGTTTGCAACGCCGAAGGCGACTGCTGGCACGCGCACCGCAACTACACCTACGCTCCTGAATACGGCGTCGTGGTCCACCCGGACAACTGGCGCTGGGCTCCCACCGACAACTTCCGTTGGCGTGAGCACTCCGGCCGCGGCTACTGGCGCAGCGGCGTCTGGGTCCGCTTCTAGGCTTAGCCCAGACATCTGGTGGGGCGGCGTCATCGCCGCCCCATCTCCTGTGTCCGCGACGCCCGCGCAGCGCGAGGGTTCGCGGCGGCGGCGTCCGTCGAAGCGCGGCAGTACATCGCCATCGGGCGCGTATCGCCCTCTCGGCGCCGTAGGTGACGGCGACGACTTTCGAGGGGTTACGGGACGGTCCGGCTCACGGCGGTCGTGAAGGCGGCCAGGGAGCGCCAGTCCGCAGGGTCGTCCGCCTGCGACCAGGCGCTGTTGACGACGACGACGAGGTCGCGCTTGGGATCGAGATAGATCATCTGGCCGAAGATGCCTTCGGCGGCATAGGTTCCGCGCGAGTCGATCCACCAGAAATAGCCGTAGCCCTCACCGGGATTGCCGGTGGGGACATGGGCGGTCGAGGCGTCCTTGACCCACCCCTCGGGCAGCACGCCCTCGCCGCCGCGCAGGAAGAACAGGCCGAAGCGCGCATAGTCGCGCAGGGTCATGGAGAGGCAGCAGCCGCCGAGCTCCATGCCGGCCTGGTCCAGCATCCAGACCGCATCCTGCTCGGCGCCGATCCTGGTCCAGATCTTCTCGGAGAGATAATCGGCGAGCGGCTTTCGGGTCGCGCGGGCGACGAGCAGGCCGGCGAGATCGGTCTCGCCGGTGTCGTAGTGGAAGACCGTTCCCGGCGGGTGGGCGCGGGGCAGCTTGGCCATATAGGTCTCGATGGGATCGACGCCGGGCTCGGTCCTGGGCTGGAAGGCGAACTGGTTCACGTCCGATTTCGGGTCGACATAGTCCTCGTTCCATTTCACGCCCGAGCGCATGGTGATGAGGTCGCCGACCGTCACGCCGTCGTAGCCGCCGCCGGCGAGCTCGGGCAGGTAGCGGGTCACGGGCGCGTCCAGCCCGGAGATGTAGCCGTCCTTGATCGCCGCCCCGATCAGCGTCGAGGTCACGGACTTGGCGACCGAGAAGCTCGTCCAGCGGTCGGTCTCCTTGCGGCCCAGCCCATAACGCTCGAGCAGGACGCGTCCATGCTGGACGATGATCAGCCCGGAGACGCGGTGCTTCTCCATGAAGCGGTCGACGTTGAGCTGTTCGCCGCCATCGACATAAGAGACGTCGAAGGGCGCCGTTGCACGCGGCAATGGCGTGGTGATCGGCCCGCGTTTGACGACGCGGGTCGGAAAGATCTTCTCAATGTTGCGATAGCCGACGAGCTGCTCGGCCGGGGTCCAGAACAGGAAGTGGCTGGCTGGCGGCAGGGTCTCCGCAGGCGCCGCCAAGCTTGCGGTCGCCACGAGGCTTGCCGCCAGCGCGCCGGCCAGAGTCGATCTCATGTGCGCCTCCCCTTTTCGCCGTTCATACGGGAGGGGCAGTGGCGCGGCTAGAGAGGGCCCTCCCCTCGCCCCAGCAAGCGTAGCGTTGCGGGGTCGGGCTCGCCGAACCAATGTTGCAGCGCCGCGGCGATCTCGGGCGGTCCGCCAGCTTCGGTGAAGAGCGTGAGCGACGAGCGCAGTTTCATGGCGTCGACGCCGCCGAACACGGTTTCGGCCGTGAGGCCCTTCAGGATCGGCAACGCCGCCACGCAGGCGAGGTAGCGCGTCCCGAGCAGCCGATGGCCCAGATAGGCGCGCGCCTCGTCCCGCGACGTGATCGCATAGCGCTGCGCCGTCGGGCTGAGGCCAAGGCCAACCAGCTGCGGAAAGATCCACCACATCCAGTGGCTGCGCTTGGCGCCGGACCGGATCTCGGCGAGCGCGGCGTCATAGCTGGACGCCTGGGCGGCGACAAATCGTTCCAGGTCGTTGGGATCGGCCATACCGCCAGACTAGCCCCGCTCGCGCGCTTCGGCGGCGAGCGCCGCCATCCGGGCCGCGTGGCGCTCGTCCATATGACGTTTCCAACGAAAGCGCAGTTCGCCCGGACGGCAGCCGTAGGTCTCGTCCAGGAACTCGGCGGCGATCACCCGGTCGGTGCGGAAGCTGCGGAAGTCCTGCCTAAGTTCGCACCAGGCGGCGAGGGTGCGGGCGCGGTCGAAGAAGCCGACGATGACCGGCCAGATCACCCGCCCCGTCGTCTCGCCCTTGAGGTCCTGGTAGTCGATGCGGATCTTGCGGCCGCTGCGGATCCAGGCGCGGACCCGGGTGAGGTCGATGGCGTCGGGGGCGAGGTTCCAGGCCGGCCGCGTACCGATCGACGGATCGGCGATGAACGGCCGCAGGCGCTCGGGCGTCACCTGGGCGATCTTGGCGATCAGATCACGCGCCGCGGCGGCGAGTACCGGGTCCCCCCTGCCCGCCACCCATTGCGCGCCGAGTATCGCCGCCTCGATCTCGTCGGACGTGAGCATCAGGGGCGGCATGTCGAACGCCTCGTCGAGGACGTAGCCGAAACCGGCCGCGCCGCTCACCGGCACACGCTGGCCGATCAGATCGGCGATGTCGCGATAGACGGTGCGTTGCGAGACCTCGAGCTCGGCGGCGATGTCGGCCGCCGTCGCCGGACGCGAGGCCCGGCGCAGGATCTGGATGATCTGGAACAGGCGGTCGGCCCGGCGCATGCGCTCACTCCTACTGACAGGATGCTGTCAGTAGGGTCCGGATACAACCCCCTCATTGAACGCGGCGCCCTGCCGCTGGATGGAAGGAAGCCACGCCGTGATCACCCTGTTCCACGCCCCGCAATCCCGCTCCTCGCGCATGATCTGGCTGCTCGAAGAGCTGGGCGAACCCTACGAGATCCGCCCGGTGTCGATCTTCCGGCCGCAGACCGGCGAAGGCGCCGCGGACGCCGCCAATCCGCATCCTGACAAGCGGGTCCCGGCAATCCGTCACAACGGCCAGCTGCTCGCGGAATCGGTCGCCATCGTCCTCTACCTGACCGAGGAGTTTCCGCAGGCCGACCTCGGACCCGTGGCCGGCGAGGCCCAGCGGGCGGAATTCCTCACCTGGGTGGCGTGGTATGTCGCCGAACTGGAGCCGGCGCTGTTCGCGGGCCTGGCCGGCGAGCTGGCCGGATCGCCAGCAAAACAGCGCAGCTACGAGGTCGCCATGCGGCGGCTCGAGGGCGCGCTCGCCAAGGGGCCCTACCTGATGGGCGACCGGTTCACGGCCGCCGACTTCCTGGTCTGCACAGCCATCAATTTCGGCCGGCGAATTTTCCCGGAGAGCACCGCCCTCGACGCTTACCTGGCGCGCTGCAATTCCCGGCCCGCCGCCCAGCGCGTCCAGGTCCTCGACACCGCCGCCGGTCTGCAACAGGCCGCCTGACGCGCGTCAGGGTTTCTTGAGCGCGGTCCAGGGAATGATCGACCAGTCGGGGTTGTCGCAGTTTCGCGCCACGCGGGCGAAGATCGCCCCGACATAGAGACCCTTGGCGGTCAGATACCAGGTCGGGAAGTCCCAGACGCCGGGATCGGAATAGTCGCAGCCGTCATCCGATCCCGGCGCCGCCATCTCCTTGGGGTGGAGGGCTTTCATCCTGGCGACCAGAGCCTGGGCGAAGACCGAGCTGCGATAGTCTCGCCAGGCGTCGGTGTCCGCCGGCGGGGGCTTGGCGAAGCCCAACAACCCATCGATCGTCAGTTCGCGGCCGGTCCGGGCCGAGAAGGTGCGCCCTTCGGTCCCGAAATCCGGATGCGCCGCGCCGGCGCAGCTCCAGCTCGACGTCCAGGCCCAGCTGACATAGTCGTCGGACAGATAGACCGAGCTGACCTTGCTCTCGTCCATGCCCGGACCGCCGCCGTCGCCGGGGCAGGCGAAGTAGTCGTCCACCTCCCGCCACTGGGCTTTCTCAAGTGCGGCGTTGATTGCCGTCGTCACGGCGGCCGGATAACCGCCCTCGATCCGAAACAGGCGCATGCCGCTCTGGGCTTCGACGTACCAGTTAAGCGGATGACCCGAGACAACGTAGGACCCGGCCGGCGCGAGCGTCAGGCCGGCGCGGCGCTCGGCGGTGTAGCTGTCGCCGGCCGGCAGGGGATGCAGCGACACCGGCAAGCGCCGGCCCGCCTTGGTGGTCATCTCGCCGGCGTATCCGGCTCCGGCCGGCCGCAAACCGAACTTGTCGCCGGTGGTGTAGGCTTCGAGGCTCATCACGCCCGACTTGGTTTCGCCGCCGAGATTGATGTCGTAGCGCGTGCGCCGATAGAAATAGCGGCCGCTGGGTTCGCTGGGATCGGGTTGGAGCTCCATGACGATGGGTGAGGCGCCGACTTCTCCGGCCAGGAGGACCGATTTCGGCGGAGGTTGAGCTGCGGCGGCCTCCGCGAAGAGTCCCAACACCAGCGCGGCGAAAACGGCGGATCTCATGGCGCGCTCCCAAACCCGAAGGCGGGACCATACAACCGCCTCGCCAAGGCGTCAGCCGGCGCCCAGCGCGGCGAGGCTGCGGGCGCTGTCGGCAAGGGTCTCGCGCGCCGGCTTGGGGCTCCAGCCGAGGGCCCGCGAGGCGCCGGCGTCGACCCGCCGGGTGCGTCCCAGTTCGCCACGAACGGCGCGCGCCTGGGCGTCGATCAAGCCGTAGGCCTGCAGCACCCAGTCGGGGATTTTGCGGGTCGGAACCTTGCCCGCCAGCTCGGGAACCTCTTCGCGGAGCACGCGGGCGAACTCGTCGAACCACAGAAACTCGCCGGTCGCGGGGTAGCGGCCGCCGGCGGCCCGCTCATCGGTCATGACCTTGACGTGCAGATCGGCGGTGTCGCGCACATCCACGACCTGGAAGCCGAGCCGCGGCAGGCCGGGCAAGGCGCCCTTGAGAAGCCGCTGGACGATGATCAGGGAGGTGCCGATGTCGCGCCCGATGGTCGGGCCGAAGATGCCAGACGGGTTGACCGTGACGAGTTCGGTGGCGCCGCCTTCGTGGGCGATGAATTCGCGCGCCGCGCGCTCGGCCAGGGTCTTGGACTTGGCGTAGGCCGAGACGTGCGAGCCGTCGACGTTGGTCCAGTCGGCCTCGGTCATCGGCGCGGCATCGGGCGCATAGCGCTCCGGTCCGTGTCCGTAGGCGATGGCGGCGACCGACGAGGTGACCACCACCCGCCGAACACCCGCGCCGACCGCGGCCCGCAGCACCCGCAGGGTGCCCTCGCGGGCTGGCCGGATCAGGTCGTCGGGATCGGTCGGGGCGGAGGCCGGAAACGGCGACGCCACGTGCAGCACGTAGTCGCAGCCGGCGACCGCCACAGCCCAGCCGTCGTCCGACAGCAGATCGGCCTTCACCACCTCCAGCCGACCGCCGGGATCGACCTCGGATGAGACGCTCGACCGCAGCTCCGCCTCACGCGACAGGTCGCGAACCGTCGTGCGCACGCTCCAGCCGCCCTGCAGCAGACGCACGACACACCAGCCGCCGAGATAGCCGGCCCCGCCGGTGACCAGCACCTTCGCCATCGTCCCCTCCCTTGCTCGCTCCGTGGCGACATAGGGGGCCGATGTGAAATATGAAAGCGACGCCGGGGAGCGTATAAGCCGCTTCGCACGTGCGCTTGTTTTCTGGGACTTCGATGACCGACCGCCGCTCCGCCCTAGCCTACCTTCTTCTCGCCCCGCTGCTTCCCGCCTCGGCCGCCTTCGCCGCTCCCAAGCCCAAACGGCCGGACGACGATGACGACGATTCCACGCGCGGCATCCCCAATATGTTCATCAGTCCATGCGGCGAGCCGTTCCGGGCCGCCGACGGCGCCCCCTATCCCGTCGTCGACTGGTTCAAGCAGGCCGACGCCAACGGCGACGACAAAGTCGACCGGGCGGAATTCCGCGCCGACGCCGATCGCTTCTTCAAGAAGCTCGACCTCAACGGCGACGGGGCGCTGAGCCGGTACGAAATCACCGTCTACGAGCACAAATGGGTGCCGGAGATCCTGGGCGGCACGGTCGGTGTCGGTTTCAATGACGCCGCCCCACGCCTTTGGCTCGCACAGTACAGCGGCGGCCCTGGCCCAGGTGGCGCGCTCGGCGGGGTCAATGCCTCAATCAATCCGCAGGGCGACAAACCGATGGCCACGCCGAAAGCGCCGGAGGGTCTCAACGAGACGGGCGTCGGCGCCTCGCCCTACAGCTTCTTCGACGAGCCAGAACCGATCATGACCGCCGACCTCAACGTCAACGGGCTGATCCTGCGCGACAACTTCCTCAAGGTCGCGGACATGCACTTCGACTCGCTGGATCCCGACGGCCGCGGCTATCTGACCCTGAAGACCTTGCCGCAGACCACGGTCGAGAAGCTGCTCAACCAGAGCCACCACCGGAAGTCGAGCCGCTAGCGGACCAACAACCTCGAGCGAGGACGTCGCGGGTCGGGCCGGCGACGCGGAAGACGGCGTAGGCCTTGCCGGGTTCGCCCGCCTCGCCGCGCGTCAGGGTTCCCAGCGGCGTCACTTCCTGAAAGCAGCCGCGCAGGTCGGCGGCGGTGAGCCGGCGCGTGAGATCGACGGCCAGCCCAGGCTTGGCGAGGTCCGGCGGCGGAGGCGCCGGCAGGCCGCGCCAGCGATCGCGCTCGGCGAGCTGCAGGACAGGTGCGCCCACGCCAGCCTCGTCGGCGAGTTCGGCGGCGAGGCCGTAGCTGGAGACGCCGATCCAGGCCGCGCCGGCGCTGGTCCGCAGGGCCCCGATCCGGGCCGCGAACGGCCCCCAGCCGCGGATCGGCAAGGCGGCGTCATAGCGGCCGAGCAGCGAGGCCGGAGCGACCAGCAGGCCGAGCAATAGCGCGCCCACCGCGAAGCCTGCCGGCGCGGCCCATCTGGCGAGCCGCGGCCAGTTCGCGGCCGCCGAGGCGGCGAGGATCGCGGCGGCCGGATAGAGCGGCGCCGGCCAGTGGGCCTGGACCCGGTCGTGCAGGCTGTGGAGGGCGAGGTAGGCGGCGAACGGCGCGCTGACGAGAATGAACGGCGCGAGGTCGATGTCGCCGGGCTTTCGCCGCGCCAGGCCGCGAACCACGAAGGCTGCGATCAGGGGATTGAGCAGGAGCGCCTGGCCGAGGACCAGCTCGAGCAGGAATCGCGGCGCGAAGGCGTGGGGCGCGATGCGGCCGAACTGCTTGGCGAAGGTGAGCCAGCCGTGGTCCGCATTCCAGATGACATTGGCGGAAAACACCGCGGCGGCGACAACGACCGCCAGCCACGGGCCTGGCGAGCGCAGCGTCCGCCGCCCTTCGGCGCTCGCGGCCAGCCAGAGCAGCATGCCAGGGGCGATGAACAGGGCCGAGTACTTCGAGAGGCAGGCCAGACCCGCCGCGAGGCCTGCGCCCAGCCACCAGGCGCGCGCCCCTTTGGCCCTCAATGCGCACCACAGCGTCAGCGCCCAGAAGAAGCTCGCGGCGGCGTCGGGCACGGCCAGGAACCCGCCGGCCAGAACCAGTAGCGTGGCGTTGAACCAGATTCCGGCGCGGCCGGCGAGATCGCGGGAGGCCCCGGCCAGCCGCGCCATATCAAAGACCAGGAAGCTGACGGCGGCGCTCGCCACGATCGGCAGAAGGCGGACGCCAAGCGCCGTGTCGCCGGCAGCGTGCCGCCCCAGCCAGATCCACCAGGCGATCATCGGCGGATGGTCGAAGTAGCCGAACGCCGGGGCGAACGACCAGAGCCGATAATAGGCCTCATCCTCGGTGAGGTGCGTGAGCCCGCCGACCGCCAGCCGCAGCGCCAGCGTGACGCCGACGACCGCGATCAGACTGAGTGGCGCCCCCCCGGTGTCTCTACCAGACGGCGACGGAGGTGCTGCCATAGTTCCAGACCGCGCCGAACACCGCGCCGGCGACCACCGCCAGCGAGTTGACGTGCAGCGCCTGGTGGACCAGCGCCGCGACGGCGATGTTGGCGATCAGGCCGACGCCGCAGAGCGCGCAGAAGCGCAAATAGCCGGTGATCAGCCGCAGACCGCGCAGGCGGCGGTCGCGATAGGTGACCTCGTTGTTGATCAGGAAGTTGGAGGTCATGGCGAGGATCGCGGCGATGGCGTCGGCTGGCGCGAACGGCACGTGCAACCCGATCAGGATCTTGGCTATGACGAGATTGACGATCAGGCCACTGGCGCCGACCACGAAGAACAGCAGCGCCCGCGGCGGGATCAGATTGCCGGAGAGCTTGGAGAGGACCAGGCCCAGGTAGTCGGTCACCGCCATGGAATCCATCTTGCTCGCCCCGGCGTAGCGGGCCCGGAAGCTGTAGGGCAGCTCGACGATGCGGATCGGATTGGTGCGCGAGGCGATGAGGTCGAAGAGGATCTTGAAACCCTGCACCGAAAGCTTGGGCGCCACCTCGTCGAAGATCGGCCGGCGGACCATGAAGAAGCCGCTGACCGGGTCGGCGACGTCGGCGCGCAGGGCCAGGCGCGCAAGACGGTTGGCAAGTTTGCTGCCGGCCCCCCGCACGACCGAAAGGCCTTCCGTCGCGCTCCCCTCGCCCACGTAGCGGCTGCCGATAACGAGGTCGGCGCGGTCCTCGCGCAACTCGGCGAGCATGGCCGGCAGCAGGGTCTCGTCATGCTGCAGGTCGGCGTCGATGACCGCGACGTAGGGCGCGGCGCTGGCCAGCGCCCCCTCGATGACTGCCCCGGCCAGGCCGCGACGCTTCACCCGGCGAATGCAGGTGATGCGTGGATCGCTCTGCGCCAGGCCCTTGGCCGTGTCGGCCGTGCCGTCCGGCGAGTCATCGTCGACGACGATGAGCTGCCAGCGGACGCCTTGGAGCGCCGCCGCGAGCCGGCGCGCCAGTTCGGCGAGGTTATCGGCCTCGTTGAACGCCGGCGCGACGACCGTCAGCTCGAACCCCTGCGCGGCGCTCTCCGCCACCTCCGACGAATAGGGAATCGTTCCGCCCTCCTCGCCCCTTGAAGCGAGCTCAGGCTCGGCCTGTATCTGCGTTCGCACAAGTCCACTAGTCTGACGACCGAAGGCCGGAGTGAAGAGGCCATGGCGTCGCAGGTCGAGATCGTGGTGGAGGCGCGCGGGCATCGCTGCCCCGTCCCGACCCTGCGGCTGCGCCGCGCCGCCGAGCGTGCGCCAGCCGGCGCGGTTCTCAGATTGGTGGCCGACGATCCCCTGGCGCGGATCGACGCGCCGCATTTCGCCGGTCAGGCTGGGCTCGAGGTGCTGAGCGTCAGCGAGGCGGACGGCGCGGTGATCGTGCGGGTCAGGAAGCCGGCCGCAAAATGAGTGCGGCGCGCCGTTGGGGGAACGGCGCGCCGCCAGGAGAAACCTCCTGATCGATCTCCGTCGCAACGAGGGACGGGGGAGCGCGAACGGCGACCGACGCTGCAACCTTTAGGCCGGCCGGACTGAACCCAGCATGAACGCGGCCGTCACCCAGCGTTGTCACCGACAATTGCGGCGGCCACGAAGGTCCGAGGCGGCGCCTGCAGGCCGTCCGAGCGCGGGCGCGGGAAATACAGCCGGCCGGTCTCGACCGGCGTCAGGAATTCGACCTCGGCGTAACCCAGTTCAGCCAGCCGAGCGGCGAGGTCCGATCGCTGATGGTGGGTCAGCCAGGGCTCGCCCGCCGCCGCCGCGCGGGCGGCGACATCGGAATCGCCGGACGGCGAGAAGCTGAAGGCGACCTCGCTGCCGGCGGGAAAACCGGCCACGAGCTGGAAGACCGCGTCCCCCGCTTCGGCGGTCAGATAGACCAGCACGCCCAGACACGAAAAGAAGGCCGGGCGGTCGAAGTCGAGGGCGCTCGCCCTCAGGCCGGCGGCCAGAGAGGTCGCTTCGAAGTCGATCGGCGCAAAGACGAGGTTGTCCGGAGCCGCGACGCCCGCCGCCGCCAGGCGCGCCTGCTTCTCTGCCTGGGTGGCGGGGTGGTCGACCTCGAAGATCTGGAGCCCGCGCGCCCAGGCGGGTTGGCGATAAGCGAAGGAATCATAGCCGGCCCCCAGGATGACGTACTGATCGACGCCGCGCGCCACCGCCGCCGCCAGGCGATCCTCGGAGAACCGGCTGCGGACGACCAGGCGCGCCCGCATCCGGCGGGTGGCCGGCTCGTCGATCCAGGCCGGGCGTTCGGCCAGGGCGGCGCGCTCGGCCTCGCTGAGCAGCGAGGGCGCGATCGGGTCTCCCAGGATCTTGGGCGGCGCGTCGAAGATCTGGTGGACGGCGCGGTGGGCGACGACGCCAAGGGCGGTCCGGCTCGGCGTCCGCGCCTCCATCTCTAGTGGTCCGATTCCAACATTTGCGTCCTGCTTGATACGATCACCCGAGCAAATGTTGGAATCAAAGGGACCACTAGCAAATATCTGTTTTTCTAGTGGAACTTATGAATTTGGCATTCGCCCGGCGCGCGATGTTGGGCGAGATGCGAATGCCAAATTCGTTCCACTAGAGCGCGCCCGCTTGTTCCAGGTTCGAGATGGCCTCCGCCGAAAAGCCCCAGTCGCCCAGCGCGGCGCTGTTGTGGGCGCCGATGGCCGGCGGTGGTCCGGCGACGGCGCCGGGCGTGGCCGAAAACCGCGGCGCGGGGGCCGGCTGGGTGACGCCGGCCACCTCGACGAAGGTCTGGCGGGCGGCGTTGTGCGGATGGTGCGGCGCTTCGTTCATGTCGAGAATGGGGGCGAAGCAGACATCGGTGGCGTCCATGATCGCGCACCATTCATCACGGGTCTTTGTCGCAATCACGGCGGCCAGTTTGTCGCGCTTCGCCGACCACGAATCGCGGTCCATCTGCGACTTGAATTCCGGATCGGAAATACCGGTTTTCTCTAGCAAAAGTGCATAGAACTGCGGCTCGATCGACGCGATCGAAATCCAGCCGCCGTCGGCGCATTGGTAGGTGTCGTAGAAGTGCGCGCCGCCGTCGAGCAGATTGGCCCGCCGGCCCTCCCGCCAGATGCCGGCCGCCTTCATGCCGTAGAACATCGCCATCAGCGAGGCGGCCCCGTCGCACATGGCGCAGTCGACCACCTGGCCCTCGCCGGTCGCCCGCGCATGAATGAGCGCCGCGAGGAGTCCGAACGCGAGGTAGAGGGCGCCGCCGCCGAAGTCGCCGACGAGATTGAGCGGCGGGATCGGCTTGTCGCCAGTGCCGATCGCCGCCAGGGCGCCGGTGATGGCAATGTAGTTCATGTCGTGGCCGGCGGCCGATGACCACGGCCCGGTCTGCCCCCAGCCGGTCATGCGGCCGTAGACGAGCTTCGGGTTGCGGCCCAGCGCCGCCTCCGGTCCGAGACCCAGGCGCTCCATGACGCCGGGGCGAAAGCCTTCGAAGACAGCATCGGCTGTCTCCATGAGCTTGAGGCAGGCCTCGACAGCGGCCGGCGACTTGAGATCCATGGCCACCGAGCGGCGGCCGCGGGCGGTGACGTCGCTTGGCGACCCCCTCCCCGCGCCCTTGCGGTCGATGCGCACGACGTCGGCCCCGAGGTCCGACAGCAGCATGCCGCAGAACGGCCCCGGGCCGATCCCGGCGAACTCGAGCACCTTGAGGCCCGAAAGCGGTCCCTGTCCCATCGCGTCCTCCATAAAATTCTCTGGCGGCAGACTTGAAGGCTTGCCGCACGGTCAGGCAAGCATGGCCTTCGCGCGAGCGCGCGGCGCGGCTAGGATCGCCGGAGGATTGGGAAAGGATTGGATATGGGAACTGGAGCCTACGGCGGAGCGCAATTCTACAGCATCGCCATCACGCTGGTGGTGGTGGTGGCCATCGTGGTGGCGCGCAACAGCCGACCGCGTCGGCTTCGCCTTGAGGCCATGTGGATTCGGCCGGTCATCATCCTGGCCCTGGTGGCGCTGACGGTGATCGCGGCGCCGCCGCCGGCCACCCTCGTTTCCATCGCCCTGATCACGCTCGCCCTCGTCGTCGGGGTCGGACTCGGCTGGCTGCGCGGCAGCCTCATGCGCATCGAGGTCCACCCCGAGACCCACGACATCAGCGCCCGCGCCTCGCCGATCGGCATGCTGTTCATCCTCGCCGTCTTCGGACTTCGCATGTACTTGCGCACCGAGGGCACGATGACGCCCATTGTCGGACTCTCGCCTTCGACGATCGCCGACGCCCTGATTCTGCTCGCCGGCGGCATGCTGACGGTGTCGAATCTCGAGATGTGGCTTCGGGCCCGCCGGCTCCTCGGCGAAGCCCAGGCGGCGAAGGCGACCGGCGGCAGCACACCGATCGTCAGCTAGGCTCGTAAGTCAGGCCGCGCGGGCCATTCTGGCGATTTCTTCCAGAATGCGTTCGGCGGCGGCCAGGCGTCCCTTCGGGGTCGCCCATTCGCCCTTGATCGACAGCTTCTGGTCGGGCCGCAGGCGCCAGGACATCGGATGCTTCTGCACGTGGTCGACCAGACCGGCCGGATTGGCGAAATGATCGCCCCGAAAGGTGACGACGGCCCCCGCCGGCCCGACATCGATCTTGGCGACATTGGCCTCGCGGCAAAGGCCTTTGATCGCCACCACCTTGAGCAGCTGGTCGGCCTCCGGCGGCAGAGGCCCGAAGCGGTCGATGAGCTCCGCGGCCAGGGCCTCGCGATCCTGCGAGTGCTCGGCCTCCGAGAGGCGGCGATAGAGGGCCAGCCGCACATTGAGGTCCGGCACGTAGGCTTCGGGAATGAGGACCGCCGCGCCGGTGTTGATCTGCGGCGACCAGCCCCGGTCGAGGCTCATCGGCGCCCCGGCCCCTGTCGCCTTCAGCTCGGCGACGGCGTCCTCGAGCATCTGCTGGTACAGCTCGACGCCGATCTCGCGGATATGGCCCGACTGGGCGTCGCCGAGGAGGTTGCCGCCGCCGCGGATGTCGAGGTCGTGGCTGGCGAGCTGGAAGCCGGCCCCCAGGCTGTCGAGCGACTGCAGGACGTGCAGGCGTCGCTCGGCCGCCGGCGTGATCGTCCGCTCGAATGGGGTCACCAGATAGGCGTAGGCGCGCGCCTTGGCCCGGCCGACCCGGCCGCGCAGCTGGTAGAGCTGGCTGAGGCCGAACATGTCGGCGCGGTGGACGACGAGGGTGTTGGCGGTCGGGATGTCGAGGCCGGATTCGACGATCGTCGTCGAGAGCAGCACGTCGTACCTGCCCTCGTAGAAGGCCGACATGACGTCTTCCAGCTGGGTCGGCGACATCTGGCCGTGGCCAACCACGAACTTCACCTCGGGGACCTGCTCGCGCAGGAACCGCTCGAGGTCAGGCAGGTCCTTGATGCGCGGGGCGATATAGTAGGCCTGACCGCCGCGGAACTTCTCGCGCAGCAGCGCCTCGCGGATGGCCACCGGATCCTGCGGCGTCACGAAGGTGCGCACGGCCAGGCGGTCGACGGGCGGCGTGGCGATGATCGACATCTCGCGGATGCCGGAGAGCGCCATCTGCAGGGTGCGGGGGATCGGCGTGGCGGTCAGCGTCAGGACGTGCACCTCGGCCCGCAGGGCCTTGAGCGCCTCCTTGTGCTTGACCCCGAAGTGCTGCTCCTCGTCGACGATGACGAGGCCGAGGTCCTTGAACTGCACGTTCTTCGACAGCACGGCGTGGGTGCCGATGACGATCTCCGCCTCGCCTTTGCTGAGCGCCTCGCGCGCCGCGTTGGCCTCGGCGGCCGGAACCAGACGTGAGAGGCGGGTGAGGCGCACCGGCCAGCCTTGGAAGCGCTGGCTGAAGGTGGCGAAGTGCTGGCGGGCGAGCAGGGTCGTCGGGCAGACGATGGCCACCTGGCGGCCGCTCATGGCCATGACGAAGGCGGCGCGCAGGGCCACCTCGGTCTTGCCGAAGCCGACGTCGCCGCAGATCAGCCGGTCCATCGGCTTGCCGGACGCCAGGTCGGCAAGCACGTCGCCGATGGCGTTCAGCTGGTCCTCGGTCTCCTCGTAAGGGAAGCGGGCGCAGAACTCGTCGAAAATACCGTGCGGCGGCTCGGTCTCCTCGGTCTCGCGGGTGGCGCGGGCGGCGGCGATGGCGATCAGCCCCTCGGCCATGTCGCGCAGCCGTTCCTTGGCCCTGGCCTTGCGCGATTGCCAGGCCGCGCCGCCGAGCTTGTCGACCGCGACGCCCTCGCCTTCCGAGCCGTAGCGGGTCAGGAGATCGATGTTCTCCACCGGCAGGTAGAGCTTGGCCGCGTCGGCGTAGTGCAGCTCCAGGCAATCATGGGGCGCGCCCGTGACGTCGAGGGTGCGCAGGCCAGCGTAGCGGCCGATGCCGTGGTCGATATGCACGACCAGGTCGCCCTGCGAGAGCGCCGTCGCCTCGGCCAGGAAGTTTGACGCCCGCCGCCGCCGGCGCGGACGGGCCAGCCGGTCGCCCAGGATGTCGGTCTCGGAGATCACGGCGAGGTCGGCGGTCTCGAAACCGGCCTCGAGCGGCAGGGCGGCGCGCTGCAGCTTCTTCGGGTCGGCCGCCTTGGCCGCCTGCCAGTAGGGCGCAAGCGGAATGTCCCTCAGGCCATGGTCGGCCATCATCGAGGCCAGGCGGTCGGATGAACCCTCGGTCCACGAGGCGAAGATCACTCGCTTGCCGGCCGCGGCCCGGGCCTTGGCGTGATCCGCGGCGGCCTCGAACAGGTTGACGCTGTCGCGGGCCCGCTCGGCGGCGAAGGCGCGGCCAAGCTTGGCGCCCAGGTCGACGACTCCCTCCCCCGCCTCGCGCTGCAACGGCTCGAACTGCCGGCTCGCCCGCTCGCCCAGGCGCGCGCTCCACTCTCCTGTGTCGAGGTAGAGGCTCGCTGGCGGCAAGGCCCGGTAGTGGGCGCTGCGGTCGGCCTTGGCGCGCGCCTCGTAGGCGTCGGCGATCGTCGCCAGTCGCTCGTCGCGGGCCTCGCGCGCCATGTGATCGAGCGCCGCCAGCGTCCGGTCCGGGAGATAGTCGAACAGCGTCTCGAGATGCGAATAGAACAGCGGCAGCCAGTGTTCCATGCCGGCCCGCCGGCCGCCGTCGCTGACCGCCTCGTAGAGCGGATCGTCGCCGGCCGCGCCGAAGGCGCTGAGGTAGCCGGTGCGGAAACGCGCCACCGAGCTGGCGTCGAGCAGGACCTCGCTCACCGGCAGAAGGTCGACGGCCAGCATCTGGCGCGTCGAGCGCTGCGTCTCGCGGTCGAAGCCGCGGATCGATTCCAACGTGTCGCCGAACAGGTCGAGGCGCACCGGCTCGTCCGCGCCGGGCGGGAAAACGTCGATGACGCCGCCGCGGATGGCGAACTCGCCGCGCTCGGAGACGGTCGAGGCGCGCTGGTAGCCATTGATCGCCAGGTAGCGCTCGAGCTCGGCCAGATCGACCACCGCGCCGACTCGCGTCGACCAGGCGGCGCCAGTCACCGCCTCGCGCGGCGGCACGCGCTGCATCAGGGCCGCGGCGGTGGTCACCAGCAGGGTCGGCTTCTCGAACGCCGGGCCGCGGGCCAGGCGGCTCAGCACCGCCATGCGCTCGGCCGCACAGCCGGCCGAAGGCCCGACCCGGTCGTAGGGCAGGCAGTCCCAGGCCGGGAAGTGCAGCACCTCCAGCTCCGGGGCGAAGAAGACCATGGCCTCGGCGAAGGCCTGGGCGCGCGAGCCGTCGCGAGCGACGAAGGCGGTGAGGCCGCCGCGGGCGCGGCAGATGTCGCTCATGACCAGGGCGTCGAAGCCCTCCGGCGCGCCGGTCAGCTCCAGCGCGCCCGGCGCCTGGGCGACGGTCTTCAGAAGTTGGGAAAGAGACAAGCGCGTCAGCCGCCTCGGGCCGCGAGACCAGCGCGGGCGCTCGCGCGTATGGCGTCCAGCACCGGACCGTCGAACTTCGCCGGCGCTGGCGACGCGCCGACGATCCAGGCGTAGAGGTCCGCGTCCGCCTCTTCCAGTAGGCGCTCGAAGCTCACCAGGTCCGCCTCGCTCATCGAGGCCGCCCGCGCGTCAGCGAACGGACCTAGGATCAGGTCCGCCTCGCGGAAGCCGCGCCGCCAGGCCCGCAGCCGCGCCCGTTTGACGCGCGCCTCATCCATGATCGGCGTCGTCGCGGAAATAGGGTTCGACCGGACCCTGCAGCTTGATGGTCATCGGCCTGCCGCGCCGGTCGGTGGTCTGGCCGACGGTGAGCCGCACCCAGCCCTCGCTGACGCAGTATTCCTCGACATTGGTCTTCTCGACGCCCTTGAAACGGATGCCGACGCCCCGCTGCAGCAGGGCGGCGTCGTGGAACGGGGACTCGGGATCGACCGACAAACGGTCGGGTGGGACGTCACTCATCGAAGGGTCCTGGAAGGTTCGCGGCCGGCTAGATAGCGCCCCGGACCGCCAATGGGAACGTCCTGGTGCGTGCTCTCCGGGTAAGAGGCGGGAGGTGAGAGCAACAGGTTCGATCCACAGATGACACAGATGAACACAGATGGTTGGTGGCCGAGTTCGCTCCGACGGTGAGGCTGGCAACCCTGGATCGCGCGCCGGAGGCGCGCAAGAAGACGCCCCGCGCCGACGCCATCCCTAAAATCAATCTGTGTTCATCTGTGTCATCTGTGGATAACCAATTCCCCGATGCGTCCGCCCGCGCTCTTTCCCCTGTTTGCGCCCGTCTCGAGCCTGAAGGGCGTGGGACCGCGGGTGGCGCCGCTCTTGGAGCGGATCGCCGGGCCGCTGGTGCGCGACCTCTTGTTCCTGGCCCCGCATTCGATCGTCCGACGCGCCGAGACCGATATCGCCAGCGCGCGTGAGGGCGAGGTCCAGACCCTGCGGCTGACCATCATAAGTCACGAGCGGCCGGCCCGGCCGTCGGCGCCATGGAAGATCCGCGCCAGCGACCCCACTGGTTTCATTACCCTGGCCTTCTTCAAGGGTCACGGGCAGCATCTGGAGCGCGCGCATCCGCCGGGCGCGGTGCGTATCGTGAGCGGCAAGGTCGAGACCGACCGCTACTCCGGCCTGGCGCAGATCGCCCATCCGGACTGGATGGTCCCGCCTGAGCGCGCCGACGACATTCCCGAGATCGAGCCGGTCTACCCGGCGACGGCGGGCCTGCCCTCCCGGACCGTGCGTCGGTTCGTGCTCGAGGCGCTGGAGCGGGCGCCGACCTTGCCCGAGTGGGATGATCCGGCCTTTCTCGCGGCCCAGGCCTGGCCGACCTGGCGGGAGGCGCTGGCCGCGCTCCACGAGCCGACAAGCGAAGCGGACCTCGCCCTCGGGGCGCCGCACCGTCGCCGTCTGGCGTTCGACGAGCTGCTGGCCCATCAGCTCGCCCTCGCCCAGCGCAAGTCGGCCAATCGCGCCGAGCCGGCCCCGGTCGTGCCCGCCAGCGACCTGGCAGACCGCGCCGAAGCCGCCCTACCCTTCCGCCTCACCGGGGCGCAGACCCGCTCACTGGCCGAACTGCGCGCCGACCTCGCCTCGGGCCAGCGCATGACCCGCCTGATCCAGGGCGATGTCGGCTCCGGCAAGACGGTGGTGGCCATGCTGGCCATGCTCGACGTCGCCGCCGCCGGCCTGCAATCGGCGCTCATGGCGCCCACCGAGATCCTGGCGCGGCAGCATTTCGAGACCCTGAGCGGTCCCCTCGCCTCTCAGGGCGTCATGGCCGTCCTCCTCACCGGCCGCGACAAGGGCGCCGCCCGCCAGTCCAAGCTGGCCCAGATTGCCGATGGCCGCGCCGCCGTGGCGGTTGGCACCCACGCCCTCATCCAGGATGACGTGGTCTTCGCGCGCCTGGCTTTCGACGTCATCGACGAGCAGCACCGCTTCGGGGTTTCGGAACGGGCGAAGCTGCAGGCCAAGGGGGCCGGCGTGCACCTCCTGGCCATGTCGGCGACGCCGATCCCGCGGACCCTCGAGCTGACGGTATTCGGCGACCTCGACGTCTCGCGGCTGGACGAAAAACCGCCAGGGCGAATCCCGCCGGCCACCCGGGCCGCGCCGATGTCACGCCTCGGCGAGGTGGTCGACCGGCTCGAGGCGGCGGTGCACGCCGGCAAGCAGGCGTTCTGGATCTGCCCGCTGGTCTCGGAGTCCGAAGTCCTGGACCTCGCCGCCGCCGAGGGCCGGGCGACTCAGCTGCAGGCCCGCCTCGGCGATGCCGTGGGCTTGGTGCACGGCCGCCTTCCCCCCGCGGAAAAGGACCGGGTGATGGGCGAGTTCGCCGAGGGCCGACTGGCGGTGCTGGTCGCCACCACGGTCGTGGAAGTTGGCGTCGACGTGCCGGCGGCGACGATCATGGTCATCGAACAGGCCGAGCGCTTCGGCCTCGCCCAGCTGCATCAGCTGCGCGGGCGGGTGGGCCGTGGCGGCGGCGAGTCGAGTTGCGTGCTGCTCTACGACCCGCCGCTCTCCGACATCGCCAGCCGCCGGCTCGACATCCTGCGCCGCACCGACGACGGCTTCTTGATCGCCGAAAAGGACCTCGAGCTGCGCGGCGGCGGCGACCCGCTCGGCCTCGCGCAGAGCGGCTTTCCGGCCTACCGCCTGGCCGATCCGGCGGCGCACCGCGACCTCATTCGCGCCGCCGCGGACGACGCCCGCCTGATCCTGGCGCGCGATCCGCGGCTCGAAAGCCCGCGCGGCCGGGCCGTGGAAGCCCTGCAGGCGCTGTTCGACTGGCGGGCCGGCGCGGCGATCAACCGGGCCGGCTAGAGGCGAGATACGCCGTCTTGCGCGCCAGGGCGTCGGCCTCGAGGTCGGCCCAGAACAGGTTGTACGACGGCGTCCGGAGCCGTTCGACCCAGCCTCCCTGCGGCTGCAACGAGGCGCTGCGCGGCTGACTCACGCGGAGGATGCCGCCACGGCACTGGGCGCCGACCTGGCGGGCCATGAAGCCCGGTCGGGTTCCCCACTCCAGGCCGGTGGCGTCGGCGGCGCCGAGGTTGAGCCGCGGCGGCGCATCGTCGTCGCTCCGTGCGCCAAGGAGCGGGTTCACACACAGGATCGGCGCGTGGCCGAGCCCGACCAGCCGGCCGTCCGGACCCCAGACCAGGCTGCGGGTGTAGATGTTGAGGATGCGACGAAAGTCGGCCGGGCCGGCCGAGATCCAGGCGACCATGCAGCCGGACTCGCTACGCGCGCCGCAGGCTGGCAGCGCAGGCTCATCGGCGCGAACCGTGGTCTCGATCAGATAGGCGGCCACGAGTCGGCGGCGGAGGTCGGGTTGGGTCTCGATCTCGTCGGCGAGCAGGCGCGCGGCCAAGGTTCCACCCTGCTCGACGCCGACCAGAATGAACGGCCGCCCCCCCGAAAAATGCGACAGGTAGAAGTCGAAGGCCGCCTTGACGTCTCCGTACGCGAATTGCCGAGCCTCGAGCGCGTCGTCGAATAGCGTCAGCGAGGTGTAGAGGCTGGCCTGGCGGTAGCGCGGCGCGAAGACCGCGCCTGCCGCCGCGAAGGGGGCCGCATAGTTGGGGGCGATCGAACGCGCATAGAGCGCGGCGGCGGCGGGATCGTTGATCGGGCCGTTCCAGTCCTTGCCGCCGTCGAAGGTGGTCGGGTGGATGAAAAAGACATCGACGTCACGCCGCTCGCCGGGACGCGGCAGCTGGTCCCACGCCTCGCCCAAGGCGTAGTTCGGCGCCGGCGGCGGCCGATAGACGGTGTAGGGGACCTGCGGATTGAGGAACGCCTCCAGGACATCGTCCTGCCAGACGAAGAACGCCGCGAGCGCGAGCGCCGCGGCGATGCCGCTCCAGAGAATCAGCCAGAATCCGAGACCGCGCCGGGCCATGTCTTCCGATACATGACCTGGGATTGGCGCGCGAGCGTGGCGGCAATTCCGATGCCAGCGGCTCGGTCAACACACGCCGCAGCGTTCACCGATATGGGTCGGGCGTCGCCAGATATGTCTGCACATAATCCGTCACGCCTTCTTCCAGCGTAGCGAAGGGGGCTTCGTAGCCAGCCGCCCGCAATCGCTCCATACGGGCCTCGGTGAAGTATTGGTATTGCCGGTCGAGCCCGTCTGGCATGTCGACAAAGACGATGTTCGGCGCCTGGCCCGCGGCCTGGAAGGCGGCCAGCGCAAGGTCGTGGAAGGTGCGCGCCGCGCCCGTGCCGAGGTTGAAGATGCCGCTCACCTCGCTGTGGGCCAAGAGCCAAGCCGCCACGTTCGCAGCGTCGCGCACGTAGACGAAATCGCGCTTCTGGCCGCCGTCGGGGATCTCCGAGCGGTAGGACTTGAACAGGCGCACGGTGCGGCCGGCCGCGACATCTGGCCAGATCTTGGCGATGACCGAGCGCATCTCGCCCTTGTGGCCCTCGTTGGGCCCGTAGACGTTGAAGAACTTCAGGCCCGCCCATTGCGGCGGCGCCTGACCCCGCGCGGCCCGGCGCACCGCCCAGCGATCAAAGAGGTTCTTGGACCAGCCATAGGCGTTGAGCGGCCGCAGATCGGCCAGCGCCTCGGGATGTGAGTCATCGTCGAATCCGCCGGCGCCATCGCCATAGGTCGCCGCCGACGAGGCGAAGATGAACCTGCGGTCGTGACCGGCGCACCAGGCGAAAAGCAGGCGCGAGAGGTTGAAGTTATTGGTGATGATCTTGTCGGCGTCCGGCTCCGTGGTCGAGGAGACGGCCCCCATGTGGATCACCGCCTCGAGGTCGCGGCCGTCCAGCCAGGCGCGCAGGTCTTCCGGTTGAACGAAGTCGGTGATCGGATGCTTGGCGAGGTTGCGCCATTTGCCGAGCGCCGCGCCGCGCAGTCGATCGCAGACCACGACATCGAGGCCGGAATCGGCGGTCAGTTCGGCAACGATGTTGGAGCCGATGAAGCCGGCGCCGCCGGTGACGAGGACCGTGCTCATCGGCGGGCGGCCTTCGCCAGAGTAGCCGTGGTCGAGTGGCCGTCGACGAAAGTCGCGATGCGAACCTCGCCGCCCCAGCCGCGCACCAGATCGGCGCCGACGACGCTTTCCGGCGTGTAGTCGCCGCCCTTGACGAGCAGGTCGGGCCGGGCGGCGGCGATCAGATCTACGGGCGTATCCTCGTCGAAGACGGTGACCAGGTCGACACAAGCCAACCCGGCTAGAACCAAAGCCCGCGCCTCAAGCGGATTGATCGGGCGTTCAGGGCCTTTGGCGCGTTGCACCGAGGCGTCGGAGTTCAAACCCACGATCAGGCGATCACACCAGCTTCGCGCCTGGGTGAGATAGGCCACGTGACCGGGATGAAGGATGTCGAAGCAGCCATTGGTGAAGCCGACCCTCAACCCCCGGTCGCGCCAGCGCCCGATCTGGCGCAGCATGCCCTCGCGGGTGACGATCTTGGCTTCGGTCGGTTCGCGGTGGGCGGCGAGCTCGGCCTCCAGCAGCTCGTCTGCCGAGGCGGCGGCGACGCCGGCCTTCTCCACCACCACGCTGGAGGCCAGCAGGGCGATTTCCACGGCCTCGCTGAGGTCAGCGCCGCCAGCCAGCGCCAGACCAAGGGTGGCGAGCGCCGTATCGCCGGCCCCGGCGGTATCGAAGACCTCCGGCGGCGGCCGACGGAAGTGGCGAACCGCGCTGTCGCGCACGGCCAGGCTCATGCCCTGGGCCGCCCGGGTGACGAGAATGGCGCGGCAGGCCGAACCCGCCAGGGCCGCCGCGAGCGCCGCCTCGATTTCGGCGTCGGTCGTGGTCGGCAGTCCGGTGGCGAAAGCGAGTTCGGCCGCGTTCGGCTTGACGAGGTCGGCGTCGCCATAGCGGCCGAAGTGGCGGGCCTTGGAATCGACGATCAGGGGTGCGCCGGCGGCCTTGCCGGCGGCCAGGCAGGCCTCGATGACCCGCGGGGTGACGACCCCCTTGCCGTAGTCGGACAGCAGGATGGCGCGGACATCCGCGGCCGCCAGGGCCACATGCTTGACCAGGGTGTCTTCTGTGACGGCGTCGATGGGACGCGTGGTCTCATCGTCGACGCGGAGCAGTTGCTGACCGCCGGCGACGAACCGCGTCTTGGTGGTGGTGGGCCTGCCCGACTCGACGACGATCCAGCTCGGCAGGCCTCCGTCGTCCAGCAGCTCGTCCGCTTCCTCAGCGGCGCGATCGTCGCCCAGCACGCCGACGAGGGTCGGCTCCCCGCCCAGGACAGAGATGTTGCGCGCCACGTTGCCGGCCGCGCCCAGCATGACACTGTCTCTCTGGCGGGCGAGGATCGGCACCGGCGCCTCCGCCGACACCCGGCCGACCGTCCCGTAGACGAAGCGATCGACCATCACATCGCCCACCACCAGCACCGGGGCGCCGGCCATGGCGGCGAGCCGAGTCTGCAGGGCGATGATCTCCATGCCTCAGGCCGCGCGTCGTTTGCTGAGCGCGTCGTAGGCGAGAAGCTCGGCGAGGAGCGGTTCGAACTCGCCCAGGGGCACCATGTTGGGGCCGTCTGACGGCGCGTGGTCGGGATCCTGATGGGTCTCCATGAACACCGCCGCCACGCCGACCGCCACGGCGGCGCGGGCCAGGGCCGGCACGAACCGACGCTCCCCGCCGGAGCTTTCCCCTCGCCCGCCCGGCTGCTGCACCGAGTGGGTGGCGTCGAACACCACGGGGCAGCCGATTTCGGCCAAGACTGGGAGAGCGCGCATATCAGATACGAGCGTGTTGTAGCCGAACGAAACCCCGCGCTCGCAGGCCATGACGTTGGGGTTGCCGGCGCCGGTGGCCTTGGCGATGACGTTCTTCATGTCCCACGGGGCCAGGAACTGGCCCTTCTTGATGTTGAGGGCGCGGCCGGTCCGCGCGGCCGCGACGATCAAATCGGTCTGGCGGCAGAGAAATGCTGGGATCTGCAACACGTCGACCGCCTCGGCGGCGATGGCGCAATGCTCGATCTCGTGCACATCGGTGAGGACCGGCAGGCCGACGGTCTCGCGGATCTCGGCGAAGATCGGCGCCGCCTCCTTCAGGCCGATCCCACGCGCCGCCGCGCCGGAGCTGCGGTTGGCCTTGTCGAAGGAGGTCTTGTAGATCAAGCCGACGCCGAGACGCTGCGCGATCTCCTTGAGCGCGTGGGCCATCTCGAGGGCGTGGGCGCGGCTCTCGAGCTGGCAGGGGCCGGCGATCACCGCCAGGCGCTCCGCGTTGCCGATGCGCACCGCCGGACCCGAGGCGACGGCGATCTCGACGACGGGGTTGGGCGACATGAAGCGGGAAGTCCTTGCGCGTGCGGGCAGCCGATTAGACCAGATCGGCGTTTAATGCGAGCGGCCCACCAGGATGGCGCGCGGATCGGCCCACCAGAGATCCGACGCGAGGTCTTGACCGTAGACGCTTGCAGACGGACGCTTCTGTTCGTCTGGGACTTAAGGACGCTTATGGCGACTGACGTGGCGCTGGCGGACCAACCGGAGCTTCGGCGCGCGCCGGCGGCGTTCCGCAGCCTGGTGTCGATCGCGGCGCGCAACTGGCGCCAGGGCTCCCTCACCTTCATTCTGCCATCCGGCAAAGAGCTACGCGTCCAGGGCGACGAGCCGGGCCCCGAGGGGCGGCTGGTCGTGCGCGACTTCCACTTCGTCTCGCGGGTGCTGACCTCGGCCGACATCGGCTTTGGCGAGGGTTTCATGGCGGGGGAATGGGATACGCCGGACCTCTCGGCCCTGCTCGAGGCCCTGACGATCAATTTCGATCGCTTGGGCAAGCTGGTGCAGGGGAACCTCGTGATGCGGGCGCTAGGCCGTCTCGCCCACGGTCTGAACCGAAACAGCCGCTCCGGCGCACGCCGCAACATCCACGCCCACTACGATCTGGGCAACGCCTTCTACGCCCGCTGGCTCGACCCCAGCATGACCTATTCGTCGGCCCGTTTCGAGCGTCCGGGTCAACCGCTCACCGAGGCGCAGCGTCACAAGTACGCCACCCTGGCGAGATCCGTCGGCCTGGAACGCGACCGCCATGTGCTCGAGATCGGCTGTGGCTGGGGCGGCTTCGCGGAGTTCGCGGCCAAGGAGGTGGGGGCCAAGGTCACCGCCTTGACCATCTCACAAGAGCAGCTCGCCTTTGCGCGGCGGCGGATATTCGATCAGGGACTTGCCGAGCGCGTCGATGTGCGGCTGCAGGACTATCGCGACGCCCGCGGCCAGTTCGACGCCGTAGCCTCGATCGAGATGTTCGAGGCTGTGGGCGAGCAATACTGGCCGGCCTTCTTCGCCAAGGTGCGCGAGGTCCTGGCCCCGGGTGGCCGCGCCGGCCTGCAGATCATCACCATCCGCGACGAGCTGTTCAAAACCTACCGAGAACGGTCTGATTTTATTAAGAAATATGTTTTTCCAGGTGGCATGCTGCCGAGTGAGACGCGGCTGCGCGAAGAGGTTGATCGCGCCGGCCTCGAGTGGGGTCAGGTCGCACGCTTCGGCCAGAACTATGCGGAAACCCTGGCCCAGTGGGCCTCGTCATTCGAAGGGGCCTGGGAGGAGATCCGCGCGCTCGGTTTCGACGAGCGCTTTCGCCGTCTGTGGCGCTTCTACCTGAGCTACTGCGAAGCTGGCTTCCGCACCGGCCGTACGGACGTGGTGCAGCTGAGCGTGGCGCGAGGCTGAGGCGCAGTCACGCTCCATCTTGCATCGTCGCCCTGTCCAGACGATGTAGCCGCCATGCCCGTCGACATCCGACCGAGCGTCCTGGAAGCCATAGGCCGGACGCCCCTGATCCGCCTGCGCCGGGCCAGCGAGCACACCGGTTGCGAGATCCTCGGCAAAGCGGAGTTCGCCAATCCCGGCCAATCGGTGAAAGATCGCGCGGCTCTCTACATCGTGCGCGACGCCGAGCGGCGCGGGGCGCTGCGGCCCGGCGGCCGCATCGTCGAGGGCACGGCAGGCAATACCGGCATCGGTCTGGCCATGGTGGCGCGGGCGCTCGGCTACCGCTGCACAGTGGTCATTCCGCGTACACAGAGCGAAGAGAAGAAGGACGCCATCCGCCTGATGGGGGCCGAGCTGGTCGAGGTCGACGCCCTCCCCTACTCGAACCCGGACAACTACGTGCGCTACTCCGGCCGCCTGGCCGAAGAGCTGAACGCCAAAGAGCCGGCCGGGGCGATCTGGGCCAATCAGTTCGACAACGTCGCCAATCGCCTTGCCCATGAGGAGACCACCGGCCCGGAGATCTGGGAGCAGACAGGGGGTGAAATCAACGCCTTCATCTGCGCCGTGGGCTCGGGCGGGACGCTGGCCGGCGTGGCCCAGGCCCTGCGCGCCCGCAAACCCGATGTCACCATCGGCCTGGCCGATCCTGGCGGCGCGGCCTTGTACAACTGGTACGCCCACGGCGAGCTGAAGGCGGAGGGAACCTCGATCAGCGAAGGCATCGGCCAGGGACGGATCACCGCCAACCTCGAGGGCCTGACAGTGGATCGACCCTATCGTATCGAGGATGCGGAGATGCTGCAGGCGATTTACGACATGGCCGAACACGAGGGTCTGGTGATGGGCGGCTCGACCGGCATCAACGTCGCCGGCGCCGTTCGCCTGGCCGCCGATCTCGGACCCGGCCACACGATCGTGACCATTCTCTGCGACCAGGGCGCGCGCTACCAGAGCAAGATCTTCAACCCGGCGTTCCTCCAGGAACGTGGCCTGCCGACCCCGCCATGGCTGTGACGCGTTTTCTGGTTTCGACATCGTGGCTGGGAGAGCGGCTCGGAGACCCGCGGGTCTCCATTATCGATGCCAGCTGGTTCATGCCGGGAACTCCGCGCAACGCGGCGGCCGAGTTTGCAGAACGGCATATCCCAGGTGCGGTGTTCTTCGCCATCGACGAGGTGAAGGACGCGACGAACGATCTGCCTCACATGCTGGCTTCGCCCGCCGAGTTCGCGACCGCCGTCAGGCGCCTTGGCGTCAACAACGACGCCGATGTCGTCGTCTATGATTCCCACGGTCTCTTCTCGGCGCCGCGCGTGTGGTGGAACTTCCGCGTGATGGGCCATGCGCGGACTTTCGTTCTTGACGGCGGCCTGCCGCGCTGGCTGGCCGAGGGTCGGGCGATCGAGACGGGTTGGCCGAACCCAGAACACGGGGACTTCAAGTCGAGGCTCGATCCTTCCCTGGTGGTTGATCTGAGTGAGGTGCGTGACGCGATCGCGGCGCAAGGACCGCAGATTGTCGATGCGCGCGCCGCCGACCGGTTCGCCGGCGCCGTCCCGGAGCCACGTGCAGGCCTCAAGAGCGGCCATATGCCAGGCGCGCGCAACGCGCCCTGGACTGAAATGGTGGCGGATGGCGCCCTCGCCGAGACCAGCCGGCTGCGCGGCGCCTTCGAGGCCGCTGGCGTCGATCTCGCGGCGCCGATCATCACCACCTGCGGTTCCGGGGTCAGCGCCTCGCTCCTGGCGCTCGCCCTGGCCGAACTGGGCAGGCCGGATGTCGCGGTCTACGACGGCTCCTGGAGCGAATGGGGCGGGCGCGATGACACGCCCGTCGCGACGGGGAAGGCATGAGCGACAAGGCGCGCGGCGCGGCCACCCGCGTGATCCACGCCGGCCGGACGACCGGGCGCACGGTGGGCCCGCCGATCGAAAAGGGCTCGACGGTCATCCTGCCGGACGCCGCCTCGCTCTACGACGAGCATCGGGTAACCTATGGCCGCGCCGGCCTCTCGGTGCAGGAGGCGCTGGCCGACGCCCTGGTCGAGCTCGAAGGCGCGACCACGGTGCGGCTGTTCCCCACCGGCCTGGCGGCCGTGACCGGGGCCATGCTCGCCGTGCTCAAGGCGGGCGATGAGGTGCTGGCCAGCGATGGCGTCTACAAGCCAACCCGGCGGTTCTGCGAACGGACGTTGAAGCGCTTCGGCGTCGCGACCCGCTACTACGATCCGAACCTCTCGGCGGAAGCGCTCATGGCGGAGGCCGGACCCACCACCCGGCTCATCGTCCTCGAATCTCCCGCCTCGCTTAGCTTCGAGGTGCAGGATGCGCCCGGCATCGCCAGGCTGGCCCGCGAACGCGGCTTGCTCACCCTGATGGACAACACCTGGGCGGCCGGCTTCTGGTTCAAGCCTCTGGCGCACGGGATCGACCTCTCGGTGCAGGCGCTCACCAAGTACGTCGGCGGCCACTCGGACGTTTTCATGGGGTCGGCGGCGACCGCGGATCCTCAGATCGCCGCCGCGCTGGACCGCGCGACCTGGGACATCGGCTGGTCGGTCTCTGCCGAGGACGCCTATCAAATGCTCCGCGGCCTGCGCACCCTGCCGGTGCGTCTGGCGCGTCACCAGGAAAGCGGCCTCGCCGTGGCCCGCTGGCTGAACAACCGGCCGGAAGTGGCGGAGGTGCTCTACCCCGCCCTCCCCGGCGCCCCCGGGCATGATCTCTGGAAGCGCGACTACGCGGGCGCCGCCGGCCTGTTTTCGGTCGTCCTACGGCCAGCTCCCCTGCCGGCCGTCCACGCGCTGCTCGACTCTCTTCAGGTGTTCAGGCTGGGATTCTCCTGGGGCGGATTTGAAAGCCTGGCCCTCAATTGCGACCCGCAGTTCGACGTGCGCCGGTTTCCCCCAAACCTGGCCGGCCCTTCGGTGCGGCTGTCGATTGGCCTGGAGGATCCGGAAGACCTCATCACCGACCTGGAGCGCGGCCTGGCGGCGTTTGGGGCGGGTTGACGCGCTGGCGACCCCGGCAGGACTTGAACCTGCAACCGTCCGCTTAGAAGGCGGATGCTCTATCCGGTTGAGCTACGGGGTCCTCGGGCTCAGTGGGTCCACGACTGTTTGCGGGACGACGCGAAGTTATCCGCGTAGGACTTTATAATTCTTTTGTGTTCGGGTTCCAGGGCCACCTCGAACGGGATGCCGTGCCGGCGCGCATAAGCGATCGCCTCGTCGCGGGTGTCGAATCGCAGGCGCACCTGACCGTTCATATCGGTCGACTGGGTCCACCCCATCAGCGGGTCGAGGATGCGCGCCGACGCCGGCGCGAAGGCCAGCTCCCACAACTGGGTGTTGGCGCGCCCTGACTGCATGGCGGTCTTGGCGGGACGATAGATGCGCGCGAGCATGGAGGCTCCGGGTCAGTTCAGTTGCTTGGCTGGTCGGGGCGGCAGGATTCGAACCTGCGACCCTCTGCTCCCAAAGCAGATGCGCTACCAGGCTGCGCCACGCCCCGTCGGCCAAGGGGGCGTCTCATGCCATGGCGCCCCTCACCCCGCAACGTCTTCACGTCGTGCGTTGCTGCATCAGCTTGAAGACACCTGTGGCTCTGGCGATCGGCCGCTCGCCGACGCGGGCTACGCCCTCGGCGAATGCCGTGTCGCGCGCCAGGCGCGTCAGCCGTCCCTCGCCGACGATCCATTCTCCCGCCCGGCCCATGGCCAGGAAGTCGATCGACAGGTGCAGCGTGACCAGGCGGGTGCGCGCCGCCTGGCCCACCGCGGCGGCCAGCAGGCCATCGAGGAACGCCGAAATCATGCCGCCGTGGACGATGCCGAAGCCGTTGCAGTGGCGGACCTCGGCGAAGAAGGCCTGGGCCACGCCCTCATCCATGCGCCGGGCGTAGTAGGGCCCGTTGTGGGTCGTGAACGGGCCACGATTGGTCTGCAGCTCGAAGCCGGCGGGCGGTTCTGAGGCGTTCACGGGTGGAAAATGCGCTGGCGCACCTTGTCGCCCGGCTCGGCGTCGATCTCGGCCGCTCGGCCGCCGGCCAGCTCGAGCACGCCCAGGACGACCCCGCCGGCAAAAATTGGGGTCTCGTCCATGGGCCGCGCGTCGTGGGCGATGGAGACGACGCGGCCGTCGGCGCCGATGTAAAGCAGGTCGAGCGGGATGAGGGTGTTCTTCATCCAAAAGGCGATGTTCGCGCGCGGCGTCTTGAAGTCGAACAGCATGCCCCGGTCAGGCGCGAGGGTCTTGCGGAACATCAGGCCGGCTTCGCGCGTCTTGTCGGTTTCCGCGATCTCGACCTTGAAGTGATAGACGCCTTTGGCCGTCGTAATGTCGAGCGGCTCGATCCTGAGAGTCGGCTGGGCCTTGGTGGGCGTCTGCGCGACCGCGCCGCCGGCGAGCAACGCCGCCATCGCCGCCAGGAGGAGGCCGCGGCGCGCTGGAAGAAAATGACCCAAGAGACCTGACTCCGTGGTTGGCGCGATCCGCCCTAACCGTGGCCCAGTTCGATCTCCGCGACAACCAACCCCTTGGGACCCTCGGCGAAACGCACGCGCACGCCGTCGCCGGGCTGGAGATCTTCCAGGCCGCCGCGCCGCAGCGTCTCGATGTGAACGAAGATGTCGCCCGGCTCGGTGTCGCGGACGACGAAGCCGTAGCCCTTGGTGCGGTTGAACCACTTCACCTTGGCCGAATGCATCGGACCTTCGGTGGCGCGCGCTTCGGACGGTAGCCAGCGCTCGCTGCGCGCGGCGCCGGACGTCGTTGCATCGTCCGGCCGTCGCGTTTCACGCGAAATCGCCGTGCTTTCATCCAGCTCGACGAGCTCGACCACTTGCCAACCCTTGGGCCGCTTGGCCGCCAGGCAGACGATCGACGCGCCTTCGGCGGCCGTTTCGCGGCCCGCGCTACGCAAAGACGAAACGTGCAACAGCACGTCACGAAGATCTGTTACGCTCAAATCGTCGGGTACGATGAAGCCGTAACCCTTACCGACGTCAAACCACTTCACTCTACCTGTGATACGCACAAGTTCGTGAGCGGCTTCGTCGGATTCCACATGAGAATCTGACATAAAGCCCTCGAACGCTTGCCCCCAACAAACCGCGAGGACGGCGGAATTGGGCGGAATGTCCCCCTAATTCAGTTTGCGTCAATGAGCCCAGGGGGGGCCGCGCCGTTTTGCCGCAAGGCTTGTTAGGGGGGTATGATTGGTATTTCTCTGGCGTCGCTCGCAATAAATTTTCAGTTGACCAAGTAGAGCGAGGTCTCGCCCAAGACTAAGCTAAGCACTGAAACTGAAAACGCACCGCGAGTCCTGCGGCGAGCGGCCGCACCGCGCCGAAGGCCCCGTCAAAGAAGTTACAGTGCTTGATCGTCGATAACCAGCGGCGCCGCGACCGGGTCGCCGAATCGGCGTGCGTCGCTGAAACTCGAGGAGCGCATGCCGCGCGCCGTGGCAGGCCCTAGGGGAGTCGAACCCCTCTTCCCAGATTGAAAATCTGATGTCCTAACCGATAGACGAAGGGCCCGCGTCGAAGCGCGAGGGTGCGGCATATATCGGCCGCTCCCGGACGGCGCAACCCCCTCCGCATGGCCTGAGGTCAGGCGGGCTGCGCCTGCCTCGGATCGGCGGCGTCCTCGATCTCGAACTGCACGCCGCACCGGCCGTTCCAGTCATCGGATTTCACTTTCCCCACCACGTGCAGGGGGCCGGCGCCGGCGAGCAGCCGGCGGCCGAACTCGCTGTCTTCCGCGCGCCAGGCGATGGCTTTCAGGGAAGGCCCGCCCCCGGCGGTGAGGCGACAGCGGACGTGGCCGCCGCGCAGGGCGCTCGCGCCTTCGCTGCGCACATCGGCGATCGCCACCAGCGGCTCGGGATTGCCGGGGCCGAACGGCGCCAGTTGCTGGAAATCCATAACCAGCTCCCGAGTGGCGGCGGCAGGGCTGACCAGTGCGTCGATTTCCAAGACGTCGGCCTCGGCGTCTTGCTGTCCGGCCAGCGCGCAGGCCAGGAACTCGCGGAATTCGGGGATCACCGCCGGACGGAGCGAGAGCCCGGCCGCCATGGCGTGGCCGCCGCCGGTCAGGAGCAGGCCGGCGTCATAGGCAGCCTGGACGGCGCGGCCGAGATTCACGCCAGGCGAAGAGCGGCCCGAACCGCGACCGAGATCGCTCGTCCGGTCGATCCCGATCACCACCACCGGCCGCCGGTAGCGTTCGCGCAGCCGCCCGGCGACGATGCCGATCACGCCGGGATGCCACTCGTCGCCAGCGACGACAAGGACCGGCGCTGCGGGATCGAAATTCGCCCCTCTTTCGATCGCGGCGATCGCGGCCTCGGTGATCTCCTTCTCCACCTCACGCCGGCCGGCGTTGAGCGCGTCGAGCTCGGCGGCGAGCGCCGCAGCTTCAGCCGGATCGTCCGTGGAGAGCAGGCGGGCCCCGAGGTCGGAACGGCCGATGCGTCCGCCGGCGTTGATCCGCGGCCCAAGGATGAAGCCGGCCTCATACACGCCCGGCTCGCCGCGCTTGGCCCCGGCCGCGTCCATGAGCGCCGCCAGGCCCGGATTGGCCCAACTCGCCATGACCTTCAGGCCTTGGGCGGTGATGGCGCGATTGAAGCCAGTCAAGCGCGTGACATCGCAGACGGCGCCGAGGGCGGCGAGGTCCAGCCAGCGCCGCAGGTCGGGCTCGGGTCTGTCCGCGAACAGGCCGCGCCGCCGAGCTTCGCGGTTCAGCGCCGCCAGCAACACGAAGGTCACGCCCGCCGCCGCCAGCGTCCCCTGCCCCGACAGGCAGTCCGGACGATTGGGATTGACGATCACCGCCGATCCCGACGGCGCATCGCGCATCAGGTGGTGATCAATGACGATCACCTGCAGGCCCACCTCCTCCGCCGCCGCCAGGGCGTCGATGGCTGAGGCCCCACAGTCCAGAGCCACGACAAGCTCAGCGCCTTCTGCGTGCAGGCGGCGAAAGGCCTGCGGGCTCGGGCCATAGCCTTCCTTCATGCGGTCCGGGATGTAGATCGGCGCTTCGAGCCCCATGTGCCGCAGCCATCTTACGATCTGGGCCGCGCTGGTGGCGCCGTCCACGTCGTAGTCTGCGAAGATAGCCACCCGGCGGCCGCCGGCCAGGGCGCCGACCAGCGCGACGGCGGCCTCATCCATGCCTGCAAAGGTCGATGGGTCGGGAAACAGGGCGCGGAGCGTTGGCCGCAGGAACAACTCCGCCTCTTCGGCCCCGACCCCGCGAGCCGCCAGCGCACGCGCCGCCGGTTCGGAGAGGCGATGGCGCAGGCAGTGCTCGCGAATGAGGGCCGGATCGGCCGGGCGCTCGCGCCAGGGTCGTCCGCTCAGCGACCGCGAGACGCCGAGGAAGGCGTCGCTCGCCATCACAGCGGCCGCTTGGTCCTCACTTCGCGGACAGTCCGCGTGTGGGAATCCATGACCAGGGTGTGGGTATGCGTGAAGCCATCGCGCACGCGCACGCCGGAGAGCAGCGCGCCGTCGGTGACCCCGGTGGCCACGAAGATGGCGTCGTCGCGCACAAGCTCGTGCAAGTCATACTTGCGGTCGAGATCGGTGACGCCGTGCTTGTGGGCGCGGGCTTTCTCATCGGCATTGCGGAATACGAGTCGGCCTTGAAACTGACCGCCGACGCATTTCAGGGCGGCGCAGGCCAGCACGCCTTCGGGCGCCCCGCCCTGTCCGACATACAGGTCGATGCCGGTCTCCGGGTCGGCGGTGTTGATGACGCCAGCGACGTCTCCGTCGGCAATCAACGTCACGCGCACGCCGGCTTCGCGCAACGATGCGATGATCTCGGCGTGCCTGGGTCGGTCGAGGACGCAGGCGGTGAGGTCGCCGAGAGGGACACCCTTGGCCTTGGCGAGGGCGCGGGCGTTGTCGGCCGCGCTGCGATCGAGATCGAGGATGCCGGCCGGATAGCCCGGACCGCAGGCGATCTTGTCCATGTAGGTGTCCGGCGCATGCAGCAGCGAACCGGCCGGCGCCCAGGCCATGACGGCGAGCGCATTGGCCATGTTCTTGGCCGTCAGGGTCGTGCCCTCGAGCGGATCGAGGGCGATGTCGATGCTCGGTCCGCGGCCGGTGCCGACCTTTTCGCCGATGTAGAGCATGGGCGCTTCGTCACGCTCGCCTTCGCCGATGACGATGACACCGTCGATGTCGAGCCCGTTGAGGGCGGTGCGCATGGCGTCGACGGCGGCCTGGTCGGCGGCCTTCTCATCGCCGCGGCCGGCCAGGGCCCAAGAGGCGATCGCGGCCATCTCGGCGACACGCACCGCCTCGGCGGCGAGGTCGCGATCGTAGAACTGAACGGTCAATGGAATGTTCTCCCCGTGGCGCCGGTCGTCCTTGACGCTGCGACCCGGCGCTCGATTGTCGGAATGCCTCTAGATGCGCGCGATCCGAATCAGGCGCGGCGGCTCCAGCAAGGCCGGCACCGCCGTCATCCGTCTGACCGCCTCGCTTAGCACCGATTCGATGACAGCGTGCGTGGTAAGAACGATCGGCACGCCGCCCGCGCCCTCGACCGGCTTTTGCAGAAAGCTGTCGATGGAAACGCCCGCCCCGGCCAGGGTCTCCGAGACGGCGGCGATCACGCCCGGCTCGTCGCGCACCATAAAGCGCAGGTAGTAGCGGCCGAGCACATGCGAGGTGTCCACCGGCGTGAAGGGCGCAAGGTCGGCAGCCGGCGCCTGGAACACCGGGCGGCGCGCGCCGGCGAAGGCGTCGGCGATGTCCGCGGCCACGGCCGCGGCGGTCGGTCCGCCGCCGGCGCCGGGACCTTGGACGAACAGGCGGCCGATCCTGCGGCCTTCGATGAACAGGGCGTTGAGCGCCCCGCCAGTCCGCGCCAGAGGGTGGTCGAGCGGTACAAGGGCCGGATGCACGCGAACGGAAGCACCCACCCCGGCGCGCACGGCGCTCGCCACCAGCTTGACGCGGTAGCCAAGATCCTTGGCCAGGCGGATGTCGAGCAGCTCGATGCGCTCGACGCCCTCGACCTGCGCCGCCGCAAAGGTCGGCGCACAGCCGAACGCCAGGGCCGCCAGGATGGTGATCTTATGGCCGGCGTCGAAGCCGCCGATGTCCATGGTCGGATCGGCCTCGGCGTAGCCGAGCCTCTGGGCCTCGGCCAGCACCTCGCCGAATTCGCGGCCTGAGGCATCCATCTCGGTGAGGATGTAGTTGCAGGTGCCGTTGAGGATGCCGGCCACCAGATCGACCTCGTCGCCGACCATGGCCTCGCGGAGCATCTTGACGGCCGGCGTGCCGCCCATGACGGCGGCCTCGAACAATAGCGGCGCGCCGTTCGCCTCGGCGAGGGCGGCGAGCGCGGCCCCATGCGTGGCGATCAGCGCCTTGTTGGCGGTGATGACCGGCTTGCCGAGCTGCAGCGCCTTTTCCACGGCCGCGCGCGCCACGCCCTCGGCGCCGCCGATCAGTTCGACAAACACGTCGATGTCCGGCGAGGCGGCCAGGGCGACCGCATCGTCGAACCAAGGAATCTGCGAAACATCCGTCGGCCGCGACCGATGGCGATCGCGCGCCGAGACGCCGGCGACCACGGCCCGCACGCCGCCCGGCGCGAAGGTCGGCCGTTCGATGAGAAAATTGACCAGGCTGGCGCCGACCGAGCCGAGGCCGGCCACGCCGATCCGCCCCCCGGACGCGCTCATGCCCAGGCCTCCGCGTCCGCGGTGCTGAGAATCTGGCCCGATTGTTCCAGGAACCGCTTCACGTTGCGCGCCGCCTGGCGGATGCGGTGCTCGTTCTCCACCAGACCGATGCGCACGAAACCCTCGCCCGTCTCACCGAACGCGACGCCGGGCGATACCGCCACGCCCGCCTTCTCGATCAGCAGCTTGGCGAATCGCATGGAGCCGGCCTCCCGGAACGCCTCCGGCAGAGGCGCCCAGGCGAACATCGAAGCCGGCGGCGCGGGGATATCCCAACCGGCCCGCGCCATGGACGCGATCAGGACGTCGCGCCGCGACTTGTAGATGGCGCGGATCTCGGCGACGCAATCCTGCGGCCCATTGAGCGCCGCCGCCGCCGCAACCTGGATCGGGGTGAAGGCGCCATAGTCGAGGTAGGACTTCACCCGCGCGAGCGCCGCGCACATACGAGCGTTACCGACCACCATCCCGACCCGCCAGCCGGCCATGGCGTAGGTCTTGGAAAGCGAGTTGACCTCGACCGCAATGTCCCGCGCGCCGTCCACCTGCAGGATCGAGGGCGGCGGGTTGTCCTCAAAGTAGATCTCCGAATAGGCGATGTCCGAGAGCACCAGCATGTCGTGGCGCTTCGCCAGGGCGACGACCTCCTTGTAGAACTCGAGGTCGACCCACTGGGCGGTGGGGTTGGAAGGATAGCTCACCACCATGACGCTGGGGGGCGGGGCCGAATTGCGCACCGCCTTGGCGACCCCGGCCAGATATTCCTCGGGCGACAGCGCCGGGACATGGCGGATGACGCCGCCGGCCATGATGAAGCCGTAGGCGTGGATCGGATAGGCCGGGTTGGGGCAGATGATTACGTCGCCTGGCGCGGTCAGGGCCTGGGCCAGATTGGCGAAGCCCTCCTTGGAGCCAAGCGTGGCGATCACCTCGGTGTCGGGATCGAGCTTCACGCCAAACCGGCGATCGTAGTAGCCGGCCATGGCCCGGCGGAGACCCGGAATACCTTTCGAGGCCGAGTAGCGGCCGGATTTGGGGTCGCGCGCCGTCTCGATCAGCTTGTCGACGATGTGCTTGGGCGTCGGCATGTCGGGATTGCCCATGCCGAAATCGATGATGTCGACGCCATCGGCTCGCAACCTGGCCTTGAGGCGGTTGACCTCCTCGAAGACGTAGGGCGGCAGGCGACGGATACGGTGGAATTCGGCGGTCATGGCTGTGTTGGGGAGCGATAGACGGCTCGGCCGGTCCGGCCAAGCGCGATCAGTGGCGATGCCGCGGCTTGGGCGGCGGCGCGGCCTTGGCCTTGGCCTCGGCGAGGAAGGCCGCGGTCTGGGCGGGACCGACCCCAGCGGGAGGCGCTGGCGGTTCCGCCTCGCGGCGACCTGTATCGATGAAGTCGTTGGTTCCGGTGAGGCTCCAGGTTTCGGGCGCGGTGTCGCGGGTCAACACGGCGCCGGCAAGACGCGTCGTCACCACCTGGGCGCGAAACGCATCGGCGTGACGCACATTCTTCGGGGCCAACGGGATCGAACAGAAAGACGGATAGACCGGATGCGCCGGCGGGGTGAATTCAGCAGACGTCGTCGGCGTCGTTTGGGCGCAAATGTTCGTCGCCGCCCAGACCTGACCGGAAAGGGCGACCGCCGCGGTTGCAATCAGGGGCCCGAGGCTCTTCATTAGGGGCCTGTTGATAGGGCAAGCCGGTCCGAAGCGATAGAGCCGGCGGCGGCGTCACGGGAGGCGAGGTTAATGACCGAAACCACCACCCCCGCGAGGCGCGTCAGCGCCAGGAAAGTCGCAAAGCCGAAGCCGGGCGTCGCTCCCGGGCCCAAGCCGGAGGCGTCGCCGAAGCCCGAAATCGCTGCTGCGTCGACCACCGCCGCCACGCCGTTCGCCTACCTGACGGCCGACCAGCGCCAAGGCCTCGAAGAGCTGTCGCTCAATCTGGCGCGTGCGGCCATGACGGCTCAGGGCGCGCTCACCGAAGCGGCCCTGCGCAACGCCGACCGCCCGGCCGCGCTCACGCCGGATCCTTTCCATATCGGCGCCGCGCTGGGCGAGGTCATGGGCGGCCTGGCCACCCAGCCCGATCGCCTCTTGCGAGCCCAGGCCGACCTGTTCTCCCGCTACATGGATCTCTGGCGGGTGGCCGCCAGCCGCGCGGTCGGCGAAGCCGCCGATCCGGCCGCCGCGCCCGCGCCAGGCGACAAGCGGTTCAGCGACCCTGACTGGTCCGACAACCCGATGTTCGACATCGTCAAGCAGTCCTACCTGATCACCTCGAACTGGCTGAACGATCTGGTCAAGGACGTCGAGACGGTCGATCCGATGACCCGGCGCCGGGTGAGCTTCTTCACCCAGATGCTGACCGACGCCTTTTCGCCCACCAACTTCCTGCTCTCCAACCCGGCGGCCTTGCGCGCTGTGGCGGACAGCCGCGGGGAGAGCCTGCTCAAGGGCATGGAGAACTTCGCCGCCGACCTCGCGCGCGGCGGCGGCCAGCTCTCGATCAGCCAGACGGACTTCGAGAAGTTCAAGGTCGGCGAAAATGTCGCCACGGCGCCTGGAAAGGTCATTTTCCAGAATGAAATCATTCAGATCCTGCAGTTTTCTCCGACAACGGAGACGGTCTTCGAGATCCCGCTGCTGATCTTCCCGCCGTGGATCAACAAGTTCTACATCCTGGACCTGAGGCCCGAGAACTCGATGATCCGCTGGCTGACCGCCCAGGGCGTCACGGTGTTCGTCACCTCCTGGGTCAACCCGGACGCGCGTCTCGCCGACAAGACCTTCGAGGACTACCTGAACGAGGGCATCTACGCCGCCGTCGACGCGGTGATCCGTCAGACCGGCGTGCGCGCCATCAACACGGTCGGCTATTGCATCGGCGGCACCCTGCTCTCCTGCGCTCTGGCGCACATGGCGGCGAGGGGCGACGAACGGATCGCTTCGGCCACCTTCTTCGCCGCCCAGCAAGACTTCTCCGAGGCGGGCGACCTGTTGATCTTCGCCAACGAGGAGTGGCTACGCGATCTCGAGAAGCGGATGGACGCGGGTGGCGGCGTGCTCTCCGGCCAGACCATGGCCGACACGTTCAATGCGCTCAGAGCCAACGATCTGATCTGGTCGTTCTTCGTCAGCAACTACCTGATGGGCAAGGAGCCCCGACCCTTCGACCTGCTGTTCTGGAACTCCGATCAGACCCGCATGCCCAAGGTCCTGCACCTGTTCTATCTGCGCAAATTCTACCAGGAGAACGCCCTGGCGCGCGGCCAGCTGGATCTCGCCGGCGAGCGGCTCGACCTCGGCAAGGTCAAGACGCCGATCTATGTGCAGTCGTCCAAGGAAGATCACATCGCGCCGGCCCGCTCGGTCTACAAGGGCGCGCGCCTGTTCGGCGGCGACACCCACTTCACACTGGCCGGTTCCGGCCATATCGCCGGCGTCATCAACGCCCCGGTGGCGCAGAAATACCAGCACTGGACCAACGACGCCCTGCCCGCCACGCTCGAGGAATGGTTAGCCGGGGCCGAGAACCACCCCGGCTCCTGGTGGCCGCACTGGCTGGCGTGGCTTGCGGCGCGGTCGGGTGAGCAGGTACCGGCTCGCGATCCGGCCAAGGGTCCATTGTCGCCGATCGAGGACGCGCCGGGGAGCTTCGTGAAGGTGCGGTCCTAGACCGGCGCGAACTTCAGCGCGACGCCGTCGTTGCAGTAGCGCAGGCCCGTGGGCTTGGGCCCGTCGTCGAACACGTGGCCCTGGTGACCGAGGCACTGGGCGCAGTGGTACTCGGTGCGCTCGGCGATCAGCTTGAAATCGGATTTTCTGCCGAGCGCCCCCGGGATCGCGGTCCAGAAACTCGGCCAGCCGGTGCCGGAGTCGTACTTCCACTGCGAGCGGAAGAGCGGCAGGCCGCAGCCGAGGCAGGCGAAGACACCTGTGCGGTGCTCGTTCAGGAGCGGGCTGGTGAACGGCCGCTCGGTGCCCTCCTGACGCAACACGTCGTAGGCGGGCGGCGGCAGGCGCTTTCGCCAGTCGGCATCGGAGAGCTTGCGCCAGGGAGAGGCGGCATAGGGGTCGCCGGCAGCGAGCAAAGATGCAGGGGCGGCTGCGAGCATGAGGGCGGAGCCCAGGAGATGTCTGCGATCGATCATGCCCTCACATTCGCGCCGGCCGCGCCCGAGGTTACAACCCGGTCTGCTCCGGCGCGCCCAGCATCAGGTTGAGGTTCTGCACCGCCGCGCCGGCAGCGCCCTTGCCGAGGTTGTCGAGCACGGCGACGAGCCGGGCCTGCTCGTCGTCGCCGAAAGCGTAGAGCCGCATCCGGTTGGTCCCGTCCAGGGCTTCGGGGTCGAGCGTGGCGACGCCTTCGGCCAAGGCGACTTCGACGAACGCCTCGCCGGCGTAGGCTGCGGCAAGCACGCGGCGCACATCTGCGATGCCAGGCGCGCCCGGAAGCGCGGAGAGCGGCAGGGGAACCTCGACGATCATGCCCTTGTAGAAGCGACCCACGGCAGGCGCGAACAGCGGTGTTCGCGCAAGGCCGGCGTGCTCGCGCATCTCCGGCAGGTGCTTGTGGCCCAGACCGAGCGCGTAAGCGCGGTAGGTCGCGCGCGTGAAGCCGGGCGAGGCTTCATCCTCGAATTCGGCGATCATCGAACGGCCGCCGCCGGAGTAACCGGACACTCCGTGGACGCTGAGCGGCCAGTTGGCCGGAACGAGCCCAGTGGCGACTAGCGGCCGCACCAGGCCGATGAACCCCGTCGCCCAGCAACCAGGATTGGAGACTCGCGACGCGGCGGCGATCGCTTGGCGTTGGCCGGCGGCCATCTCGGGGAAGCCGTAGGTCCAGCCTTGGGCCGTGCGGTGGGCTGTGGACGCATCGAGAACCCGCGTCGCCGGGTTCTCGATCATCGCGACGGAGTCGCGCGCCGCCGCGTCCGGCAGACAGAGGATGACCAGGTCGGCGGCGTTGAGCAGCTCGCCCCGAGCGTTCGGATCCTTGCGCTGCTCCGAGGCGATGGAGAGCAGATCCAGGTCGCGACGGGCGGCGAGGCGCTCGCGGATCTGCAGGCCCGTGGTGCCGGCCTCGCCGTCGATGAATACCTTCGCGGTCATGGCGTGCGTTCCTGAATGCACAAAGAAAAAGGGCGCCTCGGCTCTCGCCAAGACGCCCCTGCCAATCGGTGGCTGGGAGCCGCGCCCTAGCGCTTGGAGAACTGGAAGCTGCGGCGCGCCTTGGCCCGGCCGTACTTCTTGCGCTCAACCACGCGGCTGTCGCGGGTGAGGAACCCGTGCGGCTTGAGCACCGCGCGCAGGTTCGGTTCGTAGTAGGTGAGGGCCTTGGAGATGCCGTGGCGCACGGCGCCGGCCTGGCCCGACAGACCGGACCCCTCGACCGTGGCGACGACGTCGAACTGTCCGAGGCGGTCGGAAACCTGCAGCGGCTGGGCGATCATCATGCGCAGGACCGGCCGCGCGAAATAAATCTCCTGGTCGCGACCATTGATGGTGATCACGCCCTTGCCCGGCTTGATCCATACGCGGGCGACGGCATTCTTGCGCTTGCCGGTGGCGTAGGCGCGGCCGTCCTTGTCGATCTTGGGCTCGGCCGGTGCGGCTTCCGCTTCGGGGGTGAGGCTCTTCAGAGCTTCGAGGCCTTCGGACATGGTCTTCAGCTCCGGACGTTCTTGGCGTTCATGGCGGCGAAATCGATCGCCTGGGGGTTCTGGGCGGCGTGCGGGTGCTCGCCGGCCTTGTAGATGCGCAGATGGGTCATCTGCTGGCGAGCCAGGGGGCTTTCCTTGGGCAGCATGCGTTCGACGGCCTTCTCCAGCACCCGCTCGGGGAAGCGGCCGGAGAGGATCTGGCCCGCCTTGCGCTGCTTGATGCCGCCGGGGTGGCCGGTGTGCCAGTGGTAGACCTTCTGGTCGAGCTTGCGACCGGTGAACTTCACTTTGTCGGCGTTGATCACCACCACGTGGTCGCCGCAGTCGACGTGTGGACTGAAATCCGGGCGGTGCTTGCCGCGCAGGCGCATGGCGATGAAGGTGGCGAGCCGGCCGACAACGACGTTCTCGGCGTCGATCAGGATCCAGGCCTTCTCGACCTCGCCGGCGGGCAGGTGTCGGGTGGTGTGGGTGGTCATCTCACGCGTCCTGAAGTTCGGAGCCGGGCCGATTACAGGCGACCGCACGCCGTGTCAACATATACGCGCGGCCGATTGGCTGAGAAAACACTTACGGATCAATTAGATAAGAAATAAGGTATTATAATACCTTGGTCGCTCGGCGCGTCGTCCAGGCGAATGCGGTGGCCGCAGCCAAAAGGCAGACAGCCGTGAACTGGTGAGCGAGGGCCAGAGGCAGCGGCACGGTAAGCAGCAGGGTCGCCACGCCCAGGCCCACCTGCAGGACCAGAATCGCGGCGATGGCGAACGCCAACGGGCGCAGCGCGGCCGCGCCCGGTCGCAGAGCGGCGAGCGCGATCGCAAAGCCGGCGGCCAGCAAGCCGTAGGCCCAGAGCCGGTGATTGAACTGCACGGCGGCCGCGCCGCGGATGAAGGTCGCGAACGCAGAGCCTCGCCAATAGTCGTCCGGGAAGATCCGACCGGCCATCAGAGGCCAGTCGGCGTCGACGAGGCCGGCGTGGTTGCCGGCCACCAGCGCGCCCAAAAGGCACTGCACATAGACGGCGGCCAGGAACACGACGCCCGCCCGCCGCCAGCCGACGCTCCCCTTCCCTGCCGCCGGGCCGCCCCAGGCCTCCAACGCCGTCCACAGAATGGCCATCAGCAGGATGAGGGCCGTGCCTTGGTGGATGGCCAGCCACTCCGGGGCGACGGAAGTACGGTCCGTCAGACCACTCTGAACCATTCGCCAGCCGACGAAGCCCTGCAGGCCGCCCAGGGCGAAGAGGACAACGCAGGGAACGATCAGGCGGGCCGGCAAGCGCTTCAAGATCAACAAGGCGAAGAACGGGACGAAGAACACCACGGCGAGGACTCGGCCGAGCAGCCGGTGCGCCCATTCCCACCAGAAGATCCCTTCGAACTGAGAAAGGCTCATACCGACGTTGACCAGCCGGTATTGCGGCGTGGCGCGATAGAGAGCGAAAAGGCGCTGCCAAGCCTCCTGCGTCAGCGGCGGAAGCGCGCCGCTGACGGGCTGCCACTCGGTGATCGAAAGCCCTGAGCCGGTGGCGCGCGTGGCGCCGCCAACCACCACCATTGCCACGATCACGGCCGCGACCGCCGCCAGCCAGAGGGCGGCGGCCCGTGACGTCTGAGGCGTGTCGATCGTCGTCATCGTCTCCCGCGCCCGCCCGTCGGCGGGCGGAATGGTCGGAGCGGCGGGATTCGAACCCACGACCCCTTGACCCCCAGTCAAGTGCGCTACCAGGCTGCGCTACGCTCCGATTGCGGGAAGGCTGGCCCTTATAGGTGGGGCGCCGCGACGCGGCAACTGCTGATCAGGCGCGGCCGAGCAGCTTGTCCAGACGGTCCTTGGCCGCCTCGAGATCGGCCAGGGCTTGGCCGAGGCTGGCCGACACAGGCTGCATCGGGGAAGGATCCGGACCGTTGGTCAACGGCGCTTCCTGCGCCTCAAGGACGAACGCCTTGAGGCCGTTCTCCCGATAGAGCTTCTGCACGCCCTTTATGGTGTAGCCTTCCTGGTGCAGCAGCCTGCGGACGGTGGCGAGCACCTCGATATCCGAGGGCCGGTAGAAGCGGCGCCCGCCAGCCCGCTTCATTGGCCGGACGAAAGTGAACTTAGTTTCCCAGAATCTCAGCACATGTTGGGCTACGCCAAGCTCGTCGGCCGCTTCGGAGATCGTCCGGAACGCCTCGGCGCTCTTTGCCAACAGCCCCTGCCCTATCCGGAAAGGGCGCGATCGATTCGCGCCTTGATTACTTGAGAGGCTCGAAACCCGATGACCCGCCTTGGGTCTATGGTTGCAGGCTCGCCTGACTTGGGATTGCGCCCCATCCTCTGACGCTTGGACCGGACCTGGAAGACGCCGAAACCCGAGAGTTTCACGGTTTCACCGCGGGCCATCGCTTCAGCCACGAGGTCGAGGGTGCGCTCGACGAGGCCGGCGCAATCTTGCCGCGTCAGTCCGATCTCATCGTGCAGGGCTTCGGTCAGATCCGCGCGTGTCACAGTGCGTCCGGCCATCAAGCGCCTCCGCTCCTCGGTCAACGCACAGTGGATGGGCCCCGACCCGAGGTCAAGTCAACGGCCGGATCGGCCGTGAATCGAGGGTTTGCAGTCACAACCTCACGACCGCGGCGCCCCACGTCAGACCACCGCCCATGGCTTCCAGCAGCAAGAGCTGGCCCGGCCGGATCCGCCCGTCCTCGATTCCCTCTGCCATGGCCAGGGGTATGGAGGCGGCCGACGTGTTGGCGTGACGTTCGACGGTCGATATGACGCGGGACTCGTCAATGCCGAGACGCCTGGCGAGGCCGTCCAGGATGCGCTGGTTGGCCTGATGGGGAATGAACCAGTCGATGTCGGATAGCTCCACGTGGGCTTCGGCCGCGGCGGCCCCGACCGCTTCGGCGATGTTGACGACTGCGTGACGGAACACCTGGTTGCCTTGCATGCGCAGCTTGCCAACCTGGCCAGTGGTCGAGGGGCCGCCGTCGACGTAGAGCAGGTCCTGTTTGGTTCCGTCGGCGCGCAGCACGACGCTGAGGACGCCTCGGTCCGTGGTCTCGCCAGCGCCCTCGCCGCGCTCCAGAATGACCGCCCCCGCCCCGTCGCCGAACAGCACGCACGTGCCGCGGTCCCGCCAATCCATCAGCCGGGTCATTGTCTCGGCCCCGATCACCAAGGCTCGCTGGGCCATTCCGCGGGCAAGAAAACTGTCGGCGACGCCCAGCGCATAGACGAAGCCAGAACAGACCGCCTGGACGTCGAAAGCGATGCCAACCGGCGCGCCGAGCTTGCGTTGGATGATCGTCGCGGTGGCCGGAAAGGTCAGGTCAGGCGTCGTCGTCGCCGTGACGATGAGGTCGATGTCGGCTGGAGAGCGTCCGGCCGCCTCCAAGGCCCGCCTCGCCGCGGCCACCGCCAGATCCGATGTCGGCTCATCCTCGCCGGCCTTGCGACGCGAGCGGATACCGGTGCGCTCGACGATCCAGTCGTCAGAGGTGTCGACGACTTTCGCGAGGTCTTCGTTGGTCACGATGCGCGTGGGCAGATAGCCGCCGACGCCGGTTATGATGCTGCGAAAGGTTGCGCTCACGCCCCGTCGGCTCCGGTCGCGATCCGGCCGAGGTCGCGGCCGATCTCGGCGGAGAAGTCTTCGCGGCCGAGTTCGGCAGCGAGACGGATGGCGTTGGCGAGACCGCGCGCGTCGGCGCCGCCATGGCTCTTCACCACCACCCCGTTGAGGCCGAGGAACGGGCCGCCGTTGATGCTTCCGGGGTCGAGTCGCTCTGCCATGCTTCGAAGCGGGCCGCGCGCGATCAGGGCTCCTGCCCTGCCGGCCGTCGTCGAAGTGAAGGCGGCGCGCAGTTCGGAGCGGAAGAAACGGGCCAGGCCCTCAGCGGTCTTGAGCGCCACATTGCCGGTAAAGCCGTCGGTGACGATCACGTCGGCCTTGCCCTTGGCGATGTCGTCGCCCTCGACGAACCCGAGGTAGTCGAACGCAAAGGTCTCAGCGCGTAGGATCCGATCGGCCTCCTTCACCTCTTCATGGCCCTTGTCGTGCTCCGTGCCGATGTTGAGCAACCCCACGGTTGGTCGCGGGGTAGCGTGAGTCGCCCGATGATAGGCCGCTCCCATGACGGCGAACTCCACCAGGCGATCGGCGTCGCAGACCACGTTGGCCCCGACATCGAGGACCGAGGTCATTCCACGCAATGTGGGCCAATTGGCGACCAGGGCCGGACGATCGAGGCCGCCCGCCATCCGCAGGATCATTCGCGAGATCGCCATCAACGCGCCGGTGTTGCCGGCCGAAACGGCAGCCGCCGCCGCGCCCGCCCGCACGCTCTCCACGGCGTTCCACATCGACGAGCCCTTGCCGTGGCGCATGGCCTGGGCGGGCTTGGCGTCCATCGACACCACATGTGGCGTATGGCGAACCTCGCTCACTCCCGCGGCGGCTGGGGCTCTCTTCAGCGGCTCGGCCAAGGCCGATTCGTCGCCATGGAGCAGGAAGCGCACATTGTCGCCGACGATTTTTGTCGCCAGGGCGACGCCCTGGATCACGACGGAGGGGCCGTGGTCGCCGCCCATGGCGTCGATCGAGATCACCAGCGGATGGGCCAAGACGACGCCTAAAGCTCCCCAATCCGCCCCCGCCGGCGGCGGCGCGACGATACAGCGCGTCGCCAGCGATGCAACTGCGCCCCCTTCAAGCTCACGGCGCCGCCCAGTTCGGCTCGGACCTCAACAGATCCGGCCCGGCGTGCAGCGCCTGGTGGCAGCGGACCACGTAGTCGGCCAGCGCGTCCGGACTCGGACCGGGGCTATCGGCCAGGATCGTTCGCCCGATCAGGCGCTCGAGGTCAGTGCGGTCGGGCAGGCTCTCGAGCGCCTTCCGGTAGGCCGCAGCACGTCCGTAGAAGGCCTTGCCCAGCTCCCGCATGCGCTTGCCGACAGAGAGGTCGCCCACCCCCATCTCGCGCAGAGCGCCGTCGAGATCGGACAGGTAAGCGTCGAACAGGGCCTGGCGGGTGGCGGCGGCCGTCTCCCCTCCCGTCCTTAACGCCTCGATGAGCAAGATGACATGCAGGGTGAGTACTTCGAATCGGCCCTCGATGGTGTCCGGCGCGCCCATGACGGCGTAGAGCGCCTCGGCGCGGGCCTGGCGGACGGCCGAGTCGCAAAGGGTGCGCCCGGCGCTGTGGCGGAGCCTGCCTCGCAGCCTCAAGATCATCGCCCCGCCCCGGTTTCGCCGCGGGTCGGGTATAAACGCGCCATTGAACTCGATGTCATGTCGATCTAGGTCAGCCGATCCGGATTAAACGAAGAGCCGTTTTCTTTCATGTCGCGAACCCTCAGCCTTGTGGCCATGTCCGCCTGCCTGTTCGGCGTGGCAGCCTGTACGCCGACCGCAACCTACCAAGGCTTTCAGGCCATAGACGCCAATCCCAAGGACGTGAAGGTCGGAACCGACACCCGCGCCACCGTGCTGGCGCGATTGGGAACACCAACTGCGACCGCTTCATTCGACAAGAACACCTGGTTCTACCTCTCTCAGACGGCCGACAAGACGGCCTTCTATGCTCCGCAGGTTGTGCGCCGGGACATCACAGAGGTCGTTTTCGACAAGGACACCCAGGCGGTGAAGTCTGTGGACGTGTTCACCCTCAAGGATGGCCGGGTCATCGCCTACAACTCGCGTGAGACCCCCACGCGCGGCCGGGAATTGACCTTCATCGAGCAGATGTTCGGCAGCCTCAGCACGATCGGCACACTGCCGCCCAACGAGGACTACACCCCGGGCTCACATCCTGGTGGTCCGTAGCGGCGGGCGCCCATTCAAGTTGCAGACACGCGAACGGCCGGGCGTCTCCGCCCGGCCGATTTCCTGCGAGACTAGTGGATCAGCCCGTGCGCCAACACGGCCAGCAGCAGCAGGGCGACGATGTTGGTGATCTTGATCATCGGGTTGACGGCCGGTCCGGCGGTATCCTTGTAGGGATCGCCGACGGTGTCGCCGGTCACAGCGGCCTTGTGAGCCTCTGAACCCTTGCCGCCGTAGTGACCCTCTTCGATCAGCTTCTTGGCATTGTCCCATGCGCCGCCGCCGGAAGTCATCGAGATAGCGACGAAGAGACCGGTGACGATTACGCCCATCAGCATCGCGCCCAGGGACGAGAAGGCGTTTGCCTTGCCGGCGATGAGGTCGATGGCGATGAAGAGCAGGACCGGCGAGGCCACTGGCAGCAGCGAAGGAACGATCATCTCCTTGATGGCCGCGCGGGTCAGGATGTCCACCGCCCGGCCGTATTCCGGCTTCACCTCGCCGGTCATGATGCCGGGGTTTTCCTTGAACTGGCGGCGAACCTCGGCCACCACCGCTTCAGCCGCGCGTCCCACGGCGGTCATGGAAAGGCCGCCGAACAGGAACGGCAGCAGGCCGCCGAACAGCAGACCGACCACCACGTAGGGGTTGGAAAGGTCGAAGGCGACCGTACCCACGTCGGAGAAGAACGGGAACTTGTCGGCGTTGGCCGAGAAGTACTTGAGGTCCTGGGTGTAGGCCGCGAACAACACCAAGGCGCCCAGACCGGCCGATCCGATGGCATAGCCCTTGGTCACCGCCTTGGTGGTATTGCCAACCGCATCCAGAGCGTCGGTGGAGACCCGCACCTCGCTCGGCAGGCCCGCCATCTCGGCGATGCCGCCGGCGTTGTCGGTGACCGGGCCGAAGGCGTCCAGGGCGACGATGAAGCCGGCCAGAGACAACATCGTGGTGGTGGCGATGGCGACGCCAAACAAGCCGGCGAGCTGGAAGGTGACCACGATGCCGACAATGATCACCAACGCCGGGGCGGCGGTCGATTCCAGCGACATGGCCAGGCCCTGGATGACGTTGGTGCCGTGGCCCGAGACCGAAGCCTTGGCGATGGATTTTACCGGCCGGAAGTTGGTGCCGGTATAGTATTCTGTGATGACCACGATCGCGGCGGTGACGGCCAAGCCGACAAGACCGCAGCCGAACAGCGCGCCCGAACCGATCACCTTGTCGCCGACCGCCACGCCGCCGGCCGGGGTCAGCTTGTAGATCACCGCCCACACGGCCCCGACCGAAAGGACGCCCGTCACGATCAGGCCCTGGTAGAGCGCTCCCATGATGTTGTTGTTCTTGCCGAGGCGCACGAAAAAGGCCCCGATGATCGAGGTAATGATGCAGACCCCGCAGATTGCGAGGGGCAGGAGCATCATGTCGCCGACATAGGTCGTCCCGCGGAAGAAGATCGCCGCCAGGACCATGGTGGCGACGGTGGTCACCGCGTAAGTCTCGAAGAGGTCGGCGGCCATGCCGGCGCAGTCGCCGACGTTGTCGCCAACATTGTCGGCGATGGTCGCGGCGTTGCGCGGGTCATCTTCCGGAATGCCGGCCTCGACTTTCCCGACCAGGTCGCCGCCGACGTCGGCGCCCTTGGTGAAGATACCGCCGCCCAGGCGGGCGAAGATCGAAATCAGCGAAGCGCCGAAGCCCAGGGAAACCAACGAGTCGATGACGTCGCGGCTCGTCGATTCAAAGCCAAAGACCCCGGTCAGCACCGCGTAGTAGCCCGCGACGCCGATCAGGGCGAAACCCGCCACCAGCATACCGGTGACCGCGCCGGAGCGGAACGCCAGCGACAGGCCGGCGGCCAGGCTGGTCGAGGCCGCCTGCGCGGTGCGCACATTGGCCCGCACTGAGATCAGCATACCCGCGAAACCGGCTGCGCCAGAGAGCGTGGCGCCGATCAGGAAGCCGAGCGCCTCCGCCTTGCCGATCAGGAAGAAAATGATCACGAGGATGACCGCGCCGACCATGCCGATGGTCGTATACTGACGGCGCAAATAGGCTTGGGCCCCTTCCTGGATGGCGGCCGCGATCTCCTGCATCCGGGCGTTGCCGGCCGGAGCGCGCAGCAGAGACCAAGTCTGCACGGCGCCATAGGCGACGGCCAACAGGCCGGCGGCAATGACCAGCTCGAGCACTAAGTTCATAATGGAGTCGTCCTCACCAAGTGCAGCCCACGGACGTTCGTCGCCAGCCTGGGCAGGTTGCGATAATCGGGCGGCAGGCCCGTAATATGGATGTTCGAGTCCAGCCGCCCGCAAAAGTCGCGGGAAACTGCCAAATGCCGTTCGCCAAAGCAAGCCGCCGCGGCTCAGCGATCGATGGTCGTATCCGAATGTCGCCAGCCGAGCTTGGGAAGCGGCACATCTCGCCCCCGCGCGGTTGCGCGAAGGCCCGGCGTCTTTTCAAATCGGCCGGCCAGGCGCACCGGAACGGCCGCCGCCTCGACCGCGGCCACGAACATCGTCAATTCGGCCGGCGCGACGGCGCAGACGAGGGAATAGTCGTCGCCGCCGGCGGCCAGGACAAGGCGCGCTTCAACTTCATCGGCTTGACCGGCGCACCATGCCTGGGCCGGCGCCGAGAGCGGCAGGTCGAGGAGTTCGATCGTCAGACCCAGCCCGCTGGCCTCGGCGACATGTCCGGCGTCGGCCAGAAGTCCATCCGAAATATCGGCCGCCGCCTTGGCGTGGCCGCGCAGGGCGTCGCGAAGCTCGAAGAGGGGACGCGGCAGCCGATAGCGCTCGGCCAGGCCCCCACCCGGATCTGCGATCTCCCCGCGCGCCGCCTTCAGGCCGAGAAATCCATCGCCGATCTGCCCGCAGACCACGAGGCAGTCGCCAGCCCGTGCGCCGGAGCGAAGCACGGTTTTGCCTGCCTCGGCCCAGCCGAACACCGTGGCGTTCAAAGTCAACGGCCCCGGGGTCGAGACCGTATCGCCGCCCAGGAGGGCGATACCAAAGGCTCGTCCATCCGCCTCCAGACCTCGACGGAAGCTATCCCGATAGGCGGCGTCCCGCCCTGGCGGCCACGCGATAACCAGAAGATAGCCGAACGGATCCGCCGCCTTGGCCGCGAGATCGGAGAGGCTGGTGCGCAGCAATCGGCGAGCGACCACCTCGGGCGCCTCGCCCGCCAGGAAATGCACGCCTTCGACCATCGCGTCCGTGGAGATCACCAGATCGAGGCCGGGCCTTGTCGGCAACACCGCAGCGTCGTCGGCGAGATCGAGCGCCCGTCGATCGCCCAGCGTCAGGGCGCGTAGAGAAGCGATCCAGTCGAACTCGTCACTGGCTCCTGGCATCGGCTGCTATACCGTCCAGCGCAGCGTTAACGAACCCCGGCTCCGGTCCTTCGAAGAACGACTTGGCGATCTCGACATACTCGTCGATGACCACTTCGACCGGCACGGCGGCCTCGCGGATCAACTCGAACGCCCCGGCGCGGAGGATGGCCCGCGCCGTCGCGTCCAGCCGCTCCAACTTCCAGCCGCTCGCCAACCGGTGGCGGACGCTGCGGTCGATGACCGTCTGCTCGGCGGTCACGCCGCGAACGATCCGGGCGAACCAGTCTTCGTCTGCCGGGGCCAGGGTCTCCCCGTCTTCCAGGTCGCGATCGAAGCGATGATCATGAAATTCGCGGACCACGGCCTCGGCCCCAAGGCCCGAGACCTCCATCTGGTAGAGCGCCTGCACGGCCGCGAGTCTCGCCACCGAGCGCCCCGGCCGGCTGGGCCTGTTCACGTCTCGGTCTCTTCAGCCAGGCCCTCGTCGCTGAGGAAGCGCGCGAAGTCCTCGGTCTGACGGAAATCGCGGTAAACCGAGGCGTAGCGCACGTAAGCCACCTCATCGAGGGTCTTGAGCGCCTTCATCACCATGTCGCCGACCACATGGGAGGCGAGCTCAGTTTCGCCCATGCTCTCGAGCTGCCGCACGATGCCATTGACCATGCGCTCGACGCGTTCCGGATCCACCGGCCGCTTGCGCGTGGCGGTGGAAATCGAGCGGACCAGTTTCTCACGCTCGAACGGTTGCCGCCGGCCGGATTGCTTGAGGATGGTGAGTTCGCGCAGCTGCACGCGTTCGAAGGTAGTGAAGCGCCCGCCGCACTCGGGACACAGCCGGCGGCGACGGATCGTCGCCCCGTCCTCGGACGGTCGGCTGTCCTTGACCTGAGTTTCCAGCTCGCCGCAGAACGGGCAGCGCATTCAGAGGTCCCCTTCCGAGCTCGCGCGCAGCTTCACTTGTAGATCGGGAATTGGGCGGTCAAGTCCTTGACCTCCCGACGCACCTTGGCCTCGACGGCGTCGTTGCCCCCTTCGCCGTGCGATGCGAGGCCATCGACGACCTCTCCGATCAACTTGGCCACCTGGCGGAACTCGGCCTCGCGGAAGCCGCGGGTGGTGCATGCCGGGGTTCCCAGGCGGACGCCGGAGCTCAGCATAGGCGGCCTAGGATCGAAGGGAATGGTGGAGCGGCTGCAGGTGACGCCGGCCCGCTCCAGGCTGTCCTCGGCCGCCTTGCCGGTCACCCCCTTCGGAGTCAGATCGACGACCATCAGGTGGCTGTCGGTGCCGCCGGCGACGATGTTCATGCCCTCGCTCTGCAGTGCGGCGGCGAGGGCGCGAGCATTGGCGATCACCTGCCGGGCGTAGTCCTTGAACTCCGGTCTAAGCGCCTCGCCGAACGCCACGGCCTTGGCGGCGATGACGTGCATCAGGGGGCCGCCCTGCATGCCGGGGAAGACGGCGGCGTCGATCTTCTTGCCTAACTTGCGATCGTCCGAGAGGACCATGCCGCCGCGCGGTCCGCGCAGCGTCTTGTGGGTGGTCGTGGTGACCACGTGGGCGTGTGGAAGCGGGTTGGGAAACTCGCCGGCCGCCACCAGGCCGGCGAAGTGGGCCATGTCGACCATCAGCCAGGCGCCGACGCTGTCGGCCACCGTGCGGAAGCGTGCGAAGTCAATCGTCCGACTATAGGCCGACCCACCGGCGATGATCAGCTTGGGCTTCGCCTCGAGGGCGATTTCGGCCAACTCGTCATAGTCGATGATCTGGTCCTGCCTGCGGACAGTGTAGGCCACCGGCTTGAACCACATGCCGGACTGATTGACGTTCTTGCCATGAGTGAGGTGGCCGCCCGCGTTCAGGTCCATGCCCATGAACGTGTCGCCCGGCTGCATCAGCGCCATGAACACGGCCTGGTTGGCCTGCGAGCCGGAGTGGGGCTGCACATTGGCCCAGGCCGCGCCGAACAGGACCTTGGCCCGGTCGATGGCCAGCGTCTCGACCTCGTCGACGAACTCACAGCCGCCGTAGTAGCGGCGCCCCGGATAGCCTTCTGCATATTTGTTGGTCAGCACCGAGCCTTGGGCTTCCAACACCGCTCGCGAGACGATGTTCTCGGAGGCGATGAGCTCGATCTGGTCCTGCTGGCGGCGGGCCTCGCGGCCGATGGAGGCGAAGATCGCCGGATCGGCGGTCTGCAGATCGTCGCCGAAGAACGAGGCTTCGTTCGCCGACACTGCTGCTGAAGTGATGGTCACGACTCGCCTCCTGCGCCGTCCGGGCCGGAGGGGCGGTTTAGTCCACTTCGCCGGAGGGTCAACCGCCGGCCCAGGGCAAGCGGGCTACGCGGCGTGGCCTCCCAGCCGCTGGATATTGCACCGCGCCCACAGCCCTTCGAGGGCGGCCACGAGGTCGTCCATCATGGCGTCGGTGTGGAATGGCGTCGGCGTGAAGCGCAGCCGCTCCGTGCCCCGCGGCACGGTGGGATAATTGATCGGCTGCACATAGATTCCGTGATCCGTGAGCAGCATGTCGGAGACCAGCTTGCAGTGCACCGGGTCGCCGACCAGGATCGGCACGATGTGGCTCACCGACGGCATGACCGGCAGGCCGGCGGCCCTGAGCCGCGCCTTGAGCGAGGCGGCACGCTCCTGGTGCCTTTGGCGAACCTCGTCGTGCGCCTTCAGCCAGCGGATGCTGGCCAGGGCGCCGGCCATGAGCGCCGGCGGCAAGGAGGTGGTGAAGATGAACCCTGAAGCATAGGAGCGGATCGCGTCGACGAGCCCCGCGTCGGTGGCGATATAGCCACCCATGACCCCGAAGGCCTTGCCGAGCGTGCCCTCGATGATGTCGATCTGATCGGCCACACCGTCCCGCTCGGAAACCCCGCCGCCGCGCGCGCCGTAAAGGCCTACGGCGTGGACTTCGTCGAGGTAGGTCAGCGCCCCATATTTCTTGGCCAGGGCCGCGGTGGCGCCGATGTCGGCGATGTCGCCGTCCATTGAATAAACGCTCTCGAAGGCGACCAGCTTGGGCGCGTCAGCCGGCGCAGCGGCCAGCAATTCCTCGAGGTGCGCGAGATCGTTATGCCGGAAGATCTTGCACTGTCCGCGGCCGTGGCGGATGCCGGCGATCATCGAGGCGTGGTTGAGCTCGTCGGAGAAGATGATCAGGCCGGGCAGGATGGTCTGCAGGGTCGAAAGCGCCGCCTCGTTGGAGACGTAGCCCGACGTGAACAGGAGCGAGGCCTCCTTGCCGTGCAGGTCGGCGAGCTCGGCTTCCAATTCGACGTGGTAGTGCGTCGTGCCGGAGATATTGCGCGTGCCGCCCGAGCCCGAGCCGGCTTCGTCGATGGCCCGATGCATGGCCTCGATGACCACCGAATTCTGGCCTTGGCCGAGATAGTCGTTGGAACACCACACCACGACGTCGCGTGGAGCACCCGCTAACGGCGTCCAGGTCGCCAGGGGGAAGTCGCCGCGATGGCGCTTGAGGTCGGCGAACACCCGGTACCGCCCCTCGCCCCGCACCTTTTCCAGGGCCCCGGCGATGTGAGCCTTGTAGTCCATGAACCCGTCCACTCCGGATAGTCAGCCGCGGCTAATTGGCACGAACGGCGCCGTCTGTCATCTCACACGGCTACTTAAGCGACCGGCGATCACGTCGCCAGGGGATCGGGTTTGGGCGACCTCATCCAAATCGTGGCGCTTTTGTCGAAAAGACCGCGCATCAGAGATCGGCTAGAGCGCCGCGCATCAGCTGGAGCACGGCGGAAAAGTCTTTGCCGCCATAGCCGAGGTTATTGAACAGTGCGTAGAGGGCTTCAGCCTGAGCCCCCATCGGCGTCGTCGCGCCAGCTCCGGCTGCGGCGGACTGGGCAAGTTTGAGGTCTTTCAGCATCAACGCCGCGAGAAAACCGCCTTCGTAGCCCCGGTTCGCAGGCGCCGTCGGTACGAGTCCGGGCCAGGGGCAGTAGCTGGTCAGCGACCAGCATTGGCCAGATGAGACGCTGGCGATCTCGAAGAATCGTTCGGGTGCGAGCCCGAGCTTTTCGGCGAGCGCGAAAGCCTCGGCCACGCCCAGCATCGAGATGCCCAGGAGCATGTTGTTGCAGATTTTCGCCGACTGGCCGGCGCCGGGGCCGCCGGCGTGGATCACCGCCCGCGCCATGGGTTTGAGCGCCGCTTCGACGTCGACGAAATCTTCGTCTGCGCAACCGACCATGAACGCCAACGTCCCGCCCTCGGCGGCGGCCACGCCGCCAGAGACGGGCGCGTCAGCGAACCGGAAGCCCAACGCCTGAACGCCAACCGCCACCTGGCGGGCGCTCTCGACGTCAATGGTCGAACAATCGATGAGCAGCGATCCCTTACGGGCGTTAGGCGCGATATCATCGTGATAGACCCGGCGCACGTGCTCGCCAGCCGGCAGCATGGTGATGACGACGTCCGCTTCGATGACCGCCTGAGCAGTCGACGCGGCGACGGCGCAGCCTGCTGCGCGCGCCCTCTCCAGAGCGGCGGCGGAGATGTCGAAGGCGGCGACCACGGCGCCGGAGCTGGCGAGGTTGCCCGCCATCCCCGCGCCCATGTTACCTAGGCCGATAAAGGCGAACTTCTTCATCCGCTTAATTCGGCTTTCGGAACTTGAACACGAACTGATCCGTATGGCCGCGGAGGGTCGGATCGAACACCTTCTTGGTGTGGTCGTCGGCCGGATTGCGCAGTACGTCTGTCTCGCCCTCAAAAACAAAGCCGGCGGCCGTGACTTCCTGCTTAACCACTGCCGGATCGATCCTGTGCAGGGTGTTGGTGGCCGAGAGGCCCGAGCCGGGCGCGGCGGCATGATCCAGGATCACGAAGAGCCCGCCGGGCTTTAGCGCCCTGAACACCGCGGCGTCGAATTTCGCCATGTCGGCGGGACCCATGAACGGGTCATGCAAGTCGTGGTAGTTCTGGCTGGTCCAGACCATGTCGACGGGCGTCGGCGTCGCGAATTGCATCACCGGCGCCACAAGATAGGTGACGTTAGGATGCGCCGGGTCTGGAGACGAGCCGTTCTCCGGCAGCGGCTTCTTCGAAAATCCGGCCACTTCGGTGGGGATGTAGGCATAGACCTTGCCCTTGGGGCCTACCGCGGGAGAGAACAGGCGGGTGAAGTAGCCGCCGCCCGGTAGGAAATCGACCACGGTCTGGCCGGGCCTTACCTTAGCGAAGTCTAGCATTTCGGCCGGCTTGCGGTCGGCGTCGCGGCCCTTGTCGTCGGCCGTCCGCCCGGAATCGGCCACGGCAGCGGTGATGTTGGCGGGAACGGCGATCGCCTGGGTCGCCATAAGACCAGCGGCGAGCGCGGCTGCGCCGACAAAAGGCCCAAGTCTCCATATCTTCATGGCGCGCTCCCTGTTCTGACTTGGCTGTCCTTAGACCAGGATCTGAGGCGAGTCAGCGCAGACTTGCCAGGGAGAGGCCGGCGCCGCAAAGCCCGCGTCGCGCAGGCTGTCGCTTGAGGCTGTCACGAGGAGTCCGCATGACCCTGGCCCCCTACCCCGCCCTTCGGCTCCGGCGGCTGCGGCAGGCGGATTGGGTCCGGCGCCTGGTGCGGGAATCGGTGCTGACGCCCGCCGACCTGATCTGGTCTGTGGTGGTGCACGAGGAAGGCAAGAACACGCCCGTGGCGGCCATGCCGGGGGTAGAACGCCTCAGCGTGGTCAATGTCGGCCGGGCCGCCAAGGAAGCGCGCGACCTTGGGATCCCGGCCATCGCCGTCTTTCCCCACATCGATGGAGCGCGGAAGGACGCTGTAGGCTCGGCCGCAGCCGATCCCGCCGGGCTGGTGGCGCGCGCCGTCAAGACGATGAAGGAAGCTGCGCCCGAGGTCGGCGTGCTGTGCGATGTGGCTCTAGACCCGTTCACCGACCATGGCCATGACGGCGTGATCGAGAACGGCCTGATCCTCAACGACGTCACGGTCGAGCGCCTTGTCGAACAGGGCGTGATGCAGGCGCGCGCCGGCTGCGACATCCTCGCGCCGTCCGACATGATGGACGGCCGCGTCGCCGCCCTGCGGGCGGCGCTGGAGAGCGAGGGCCTCGCCGACACCATGATCATGTCCTACGCCGCCAAGTACGCCTCGGCCTTCTACGGGCCCTATCGCGAGGCGATCGGCTCGGCCAAGCTCGGGACTGGCGGCGCGCCTGCCGACAAGGCGACCTATCAGATGGATCCAGCCAACGGCGATGAGGCCCTGCGCGAGGTAGCGCTCGATATCGCTGAGGGGGCCGACATGGTGATGGTCAAGCCCGGCATGCCCTATCTCGACATCGTCCGCCGGGTGGTAGAGGCGTTCCACGTGCCCACCTTCGCCTTCCAGGTCTCCGGCGAGTACGCGATGATCCGGGCCGCGGCGGCGGCGGGCGCGTTCGACGAAGAGCGGACGATTCTGGAGAGCCTCACGGCCTTCAAACGCGCCGGCGCAGCAGGCGTGCTGACCTACTTTGCCCCCGTCGCGGCGCGTTTGCTTGGCGCCTGACGACAGAAACTAATCGCAATTCTCGCGGCGCCATCTTGCGCATTGGCCCCGCGTGACCCCTAATCCTAGCTATTGGGAGACGACTCGACGGCGCATCGGTTGGTTCAGTGACCCAGCATTTTCCAACACGTCAGCTGCGCTTCTTCCTGACTGCGCCGTCGCCGTGCCCCTATTTGCCGGGCCGCGAGGAGCGGAAGGTGTTCGCGCACCTGCCGATGCTGGACGGCGCCAGCGTCAATGACACCCTCACGCAAGGCGGGTTTCGGCGTTCGCAGAACATTGCCTACCGCCCGGCCTGCGAACACTGCGCCGCCTGCGTATCAGCCCGCTTGCCCGTCGACGACTATCTGTTCTCACGCTCCGAGCGCCGGATTCTTGCCCGCAACGACCATCTGACCCGACACGTTGTCGAGGCCGAAGCTACGCGCGAGCAGTTCGATCTCCTGCGCAGCTACCTCAATTCGCGTCACCAGGGCGGTGGGATGGCCGAGATGACCTGGCCGGATTACGTGGCCATGGTCGAGGACACGGCGGTGCGCACGCATATGGTCGAATACCGCACGCGCTCGGAGGACGGTGGCCCCGGCCGGCTGGCCGCCTGCGCCCTGGTCGATCTGCTCTCCGACGGCCTGTCGCTGGTCTACAGCTTCTTCGATCAGGAATTCGCCCGCAGCAGTCCTGGCTCATTCGTCATCTTCGATCACGTTCAGGAGGCGCGTCGGCTGCGCCTGCCTTACCTCTACCTGGGCTATTGGGTGCGCGGCAGCCGCAAGATGGACTACAAAGCGAAGTTCTCGCCCCTTGAGATCCTGCAGCCGGAGGGGTGGCGGTTGATGTCGGCGCGCGACCGCCTCTCGGAAGCGATCTGACCCGATCCATGTCTGCGCTTCCACCCGGCGACGGGCCGCCCATCGCCCGCCTACTCGCCGTTATGGCCGCCCTACGCGATCCTGCCCATGGCTGCGCGTGGGATCTCGAGCAGACATTTGCCACCATCGCTCCCTACACCATCGAGGAAGCCTACGAAGTGGCCGACGCCATCGAGCGCCGCGACATGAACGACCTCAAGGAAGAGCTGGGCGACCTGCTCCTGCAGGTGGTCTTCCATTCGCGCATGGCCGAGGAAGCCGGCGACTTCGCCTTCGATGACGTCGCCGGCGCCATCGCCGACAAGATGGTGCGCAGGCACCCCCACGTCTTCGGCGATGCGGTCGTCGAGTCGGCTGCAGATCAAACGCGGGCTTGGGAGGCGCTCAAGGCGGCCGAGCGCGCCGACAAGGGCGTCGGTTGGCTGGACGCAGTGGCGGTCACCCTGCCCGCCCTCACGCGGGCGACCAAGCTGGCGTCGCGGGCGGCGCGCGTCGGCTTCGTGTGGGCGACCACCGAAGACATCCTGGCCAAGCTCCGCGAGGAGGTGGCCGAACTGGAGGCGGAGGTCGCCGCCGGCGAGCTCGACAAGGCCCGGGCCGAATTGGGCGACGTGCTCTTTGTCTGCGCCAACATTGCCCGCGCTCTCGAGGTCGATCCTGAGGAAGCGCTGAGAGGCACGAACGCCAAGTTCGTCCGACGATTTCGCTACATCGAAAACAAGCTCGCCGAGCGCGGACAGACGCCTGGACAGTCCGACCTGGCCGCCATGGACGCCCTCTGGGACGAGGCCAAGGCGGCCGAGCGAGCGGCCTGACCTATTCCGCCGCGGTCGGCAGTTCAGCGTCAGATCGGGCCGTTCGGTCGAGCGGGAGCCAGAGTGAAATCATCGTGCCGCCGCCGGGTCGCGAGCCGCAACTGAACAAGCCGCCCATCGCCGCCGCCCGTGACTGCATATTCGCAAGCCCCCGGCCCGCGGGCCGCTCGGCCAAAGCGTCAAATCCCCGGCCGTTGTCGCCGACAAAGGCCAGCAATCCCGCGACCCCAGCCCGCCTCTCCTCGCGACAGCCGATCTCGATCTCGGTTGCGCCGGCGTGAGCGAGCACGTTGCCGATCGCTTCCTGAATGACCCGAAGGACGTTAAGGGCGCTCGGCGCGTCCAGCCAGGGCAGTGGCGCACAGGGTTCCATGCGCCAACGAACCGTGACGCCGGCGCGTCGCAGGTCAGGCGCCAGCCGGTGGCGCAAATTGCCGACCAGGGCGACGAGGTCGCCTTCGACAGGCTCAAGGGAATCGACCGTAATCTTGAGGCTGAGCAAGGCCTTTCGCAGCGTGGCCGCCGACTTGCCGCCGTCCCCCTGTCGTTCCGCAACCGCAAGCGCCGTGACAAGACTCGAGCCGACGCCATCGTGCATTTCGCGCATGAGGCGTTCGCGTTCCAAGGCCACAGCCTGGGTCACCTCCAGCCGCCGGCGCATCTCCTCGCTATCGGCGAGTTCCCGCCGGGCCTCGGAGACATGCGACTCGAGCGTCTTGTTCATGTCTTCGAGGGCGCCGAACGCACCCAGCGCGCGGCGAGTGAAGAACGTGAGGAAAGCCATGGAGAGCAGACATCCCAGATAGGGCTGGATGAAGAAGCCGAGGCCGTCCCACCAATGTACGTAGATGACCCGACCGATGTCGTGCACGGACGCCGCCACCGCCAGGAGCAAGATGGCCGCGAGGGCGAAATGCTCCGCAGAGCGCCTTCCCCACCAGGAGACGAGGATCATGCCGATGACGAAGACATCAGAGGCAAGGGTGGCGAGGTTTATCCACGCTTCGTTGAAAGAGTTTCCGACCAACAGTCGCCCAAGCGACATCGCAGTCCCGACGGTCCACAGGCCGGCGACCGTGAGCCGCCAGCGAGGCGGCCTGAGGAACGCGACACAGAAGCTGAGAGAGGCGGCGTTGGCGAAATAGATCGAATAGGTCGTGACGCCATCGAACCAGTCCCAGGGGACGACCACGTAGTAGCCGAAGAAGTGGTAGTCGCGGATCCACCACAGGGCCCCGGAGACCGACAGGAACAGCAGTTCGGCCTCGCCGCGCCGAAAGAGCCAGATCAGCAAGGCGCCGGCTGACAGGAAAACCATCAGGAAGTTGGCCGCCGCCGGGGCCGTGATCCGCCAGAAAAATCGCTGGTCGTAGACGCCTGTCAGGGCGTCGGACGAACCGACCTGGAGGGCGCCAATGCTGAGGTTGGTTATCGAGGTGACGCGCATCTCGATTTCGTTGACGCCGGGGTGCAGCAGCTCGGCCCGGAGAGGGACGTAGTAGGGCCGATTCCAAACCAGGATACGGGCGTTAGGATTTGAAAAATTGCGAAAAATCTCAATGCCGTTGACATAGATCGTCAGGCGGTCGCGATTTTCCTCCGTGTAGATCGCCAGGTTCTCGTCACCCAGGTTGGAACGCTCGAATCGAATGCGTCCCCAGGCGGTGCGCCCCGGCCGGCTCATTGCATCGAGCTGGCCCTGCGACCAGGCGACGGGCGCTTTGGTGCGAACCCAGCCGACTCGAGGAAGCGTCGCGCTGTCGGAGAGCACATAATCGAGATCGGCGAATTTGAGCACGCGGCTGGGCCCGGCGCCAGCAACCTCAAACCGATTGAGGACGGTTGTCTGGGCCTTGGCGCCGTCCGTCGAGGCGGCGAAGAAGATGGCGGCCTGGAGGCTAAGTACGATCCAGAATGCCCTGGCAATTCGCCTCAAAGAGCGCCTCCGCCCGGGAATTCACCTCGAGCTTGCGGTAAATGTTTTTGACGTGCGCGCCAATCGTATTGACCGACACGCGCAGGATCTCGCCGCATTCGGAGTATGAGAATCCCCTGGCCAGCAGATTGAGCACCTCGTGCTCACGTTCCGACAGCGGTGAGATGGGCATCTTTGGCGGCGCGGCGTCGGTCGGCAGAATCTGGCGCAGGAGTTGGCGGGCGATGATCGGGCTGATCGGCGACCCGCCCCGCCTGATCTCTCTTATGGCTTCGATGCAGTCATCGAGCTCTTCATCCTTGAGGAGATAGCCGCGCGCACCGGCGCGAATCGTGTCCAATACCTTGGATTGGTCGGCGAACACTGTGATGACCAGGATGTCGGTGTCGCGACCCGTCTCCGCCTCCTGACGGATCAACTGCACGCCGCTGCCGTCTGGGAGGCCGAGGTCGCAAAGCAGCACGTCATAGCCGCCGGCCTCGACGATGCCGCTCCCGCCCGCCACGGTCGCCGCGATCCCGGTGACGATCATGTCGTCCGCTCTGGCGATCGCGCCGGCGAGGCGCGCGCTCATCTCGGGATCGTCTTCGACAATGGCGACGCGGATCATCCGATCTCGACCCCGATGCGCGACCCCGACCATCAACGCCCGCGTTCGCGGCGAATGGTGACAATTGTGATCACGCTCTAGCCTCCAGGACGACGTCCATCCAATCCCCATTTCTGGTGATGTGCGTGCCCGTAAGGGGTCGCTACCCAGACGGCCAAAGGACTCTGTCCTAAATCGCCGGACGCTTCCAGGCGTCGGCTAGGGGGAATATCGGGTGCGCACGCGTGTCCAGCAGCTGCGTCTGCGAGACGATCATATCGCGCCGGGCGGGCGCTCACGTCGACTGAGATTGCGCAAGGCGGGAGTTCGTCAACGCCGCCGCCGCAGTCCCGATGAGCGGCCGTCTCAGACCGGCCGCCAGCGGCGCCAGCGACGCAATCGTTCCTCGATGTCGCAGACGCGCCCGTGGTCTCGCCTCACCGGCGGCCGCCTCCGCCGCCAGCGCTCGGAACTTCGGCGCCAGAAGCGGGAAGAGCGTGGGTCATCTCAGTTCGTCCGCCGCCAGGAACGGCAATCCCGTCGCCGGCCGCTACACCGTCAGCGGCGACGCCAGCGCCGAAACGGCGCGGCCGGCAAATTCTGACTATTCCGCCGCCTGCGGGATCTCGGCCCCTGGGCGCATGCGCTGGAAACGGCCAAGCGCCTGGGGGTCGAGCCTGGCGCGGACCAGAGCGCCTTGCGGCGTATCCTCTCGCCCGCTGACCCGACCGTGGCGGTAGAGCCAAGCGAGCGCCTCTCCATCGGCGGCGTCGATGTGGAACGCCAGCTCGGGTCCATCGTCGACCAGGTTGGAGATGCGCTCCAAGAGCGCTTCCATTCCTTCGCCGGAGAGCGCCGAGACGGCCACGGCGCCGGCCCGGCGGGCTCGCGCGACGACCTCGGCCCTGGTCTCATCATCCAGGGCGTCGGTCTTGTTCCACACCTCGATCAGACGCCGTTCGGGGCCAAGCCCAAGCTCCTTGAGGACGGCGACGACGTCGTCGGCCTCAGAGTCGCTATGCGGGCCGGCAATGTCGCGCACGTGAAGGACGATGTCGGCCTCGCGCACCTCGTCCAGGGTGGCGCGGAAGGCCTCGACCAGCTCGTGGGGCAGATCGGAGATGAACCCAACCGTGTCGGAGAGAATGGCCGGTCGGCCGTTCGGAAGGGCGAGGCGGCGCAGTGTCGGATCGAGCGTCGCAAAGAGCTGCGACCTGGCGAAGACCTTGGCGCCGGTCAGACGGTTGAAGAGCGTCGACTTGCCAGCATTGGTGTATCCAACCAGCGCCACTGATGGGTAAGGGATCCGCTTGCGCGCCCGCCGCGCCAGGCCCCGCGTGCGGCGCACGTCTGCAAGCTCAGCCTTTAGACGCACGATGCGCTCGAGAATCAGCCGCCGGTCGGCCTCGATCTGGGTTTCGCCGGGGCCGCCTAGAAAGCCGAACCCGCCGCGCTGGCGCTCAAGGTGGGTCCAAGTTCGCACAAGGCGCGAGCGCTCATAGTCGAGCCTGGCCAGCTCGACTTGCAGGCGCCCCTCGGCGGTACGGGCGCGGCGCGCGAAGATCTCGAGGATCAGGCCTGTGCGGTCGACGACCTTCGCGTCCCAGGCGCGCTCGAGATTGCGCTGCTGGATCGGCGTCAGCGCATCATCCACCACCACAATGCCGGCTTCGGTCTGCCGCCGAAGCCCGGCGATCTCCTCGACCTTGCCTTGGCCGAACAGAGTCGCCGGGCGCGGGCTCCTGACCGGCGCCACAAAGGCCTCGGCGACAACGAGATCGAGGGCGGCGGCCAGACCCGCAGCCTCCTCCAGCCGGCCCTGAGGTGTGCGTCCGGCGTTCGCGCGCAGCCGGCCCGGATGGACGACCAGGCAGGTCGGTCCGCTGTTAGGGAGTGGGATCAATCCTCGTCTTCGTCGAATTCGCCCGCCGGCTCGTAGAGCTGGACCGGCTGGGCGGGCATGATGGTCGAGATGGCGTGTTTGTAGACCAGCTGGGCCTGGCCGTCTCGGCGCAGCAGAACGCAGAAGCTGTCGAACCAGCTGACGACGCCCTGCAGCTTCACCCCATTGACCAGGAAGATCGTCAGCGGCGTCTTCGACCGGCGCACGGCGTTCAGGAAGGTGTCCTGAAGGTTCTGTTTCTTATCGTTGGACATGGCTCGCGTCTCTTTGCTTGTCTTTGTTGGCGGCCTCGCCGACGCGAAGATCAGACCGCGTCTCGCCGCGATTCCGCGATATAGAGTTGGCGCAGGCGTTTCGCCACCGGTCCAGGCTCGCCGTCGGCCAGGATTCGTCCATTGATCCGCACGACGGGCGTCACCAGGGTGCTGGCGCCCGTGATGAAGGCTTCCCGCGCCTCCAGGGCTTCGTCGACTGAGAAAGGTCCCTCGGCCAGCGCAAGACCTGCCTCCGCCGCGACGCGCAGGACCGCGGCGCGCGTCACGCCGCGCAGGATGTTGGCCTGGATGTCGCGCGTGCGCAGCCGGCCCTCGCGATCGACGATCCAGGCGTTGGTGGACGACCCCTCGGAGACGAAGCCAAGTTCGTCGACAAACCAGGCCTCATAGGCGCCGGCCTCCTTGGCCGCCTGCTTGGCGAGCACGTTGGGGAGCAGGTTCACGGTCTTGATGTCACAGCGCCCCCAACGGTTCTCGGGGGTGGTGATCACGGCCACGCCCTTCGCCGCCTTGGCTTCGCCGCCGGCCGGGTCGATCGTTTTGGCGGTCACGACCACGGCAGGCGCCGGCGGCGGAGACGGGAACGGGTGGTCGCGGCGGGCGACGCCGCGTGAAACCTGCAAATAAACCAGGCCCTCGCTCACCCGATTGCGCCGCACTGTTTCGCGCAGAACGATCTCCAGCGCCTTGCGGCCCATCGGCTCGGGGATCCGCAACTCGCCGAGACTGCGGGCTAGGCGGTCAAAATGCCCTTCCGCGTCGGTGAGTCGTCCGCCGCGAACAGCCCACACTTCATAGACCGCGTCGCCGAATTGATAGCCACGATCCTCAATGTGCACGACAGCCTCGCCATGGGAGACGAAGCGGCCGTTCACATAGGCGACGCGGCTCATCAGCCCTCCTCGTCCGGGCGGCCGAAGCCGAGGGACTTCAACTTCCGGTGCAGCGCCGAGCGCTCCATGCCGATGAAGCCGGCGGTGCGCGAGATGTTGCCGCCAAAGCGGACGATCTGGGCATTGAGATACTCGCGCTCGAACAGCTCCCGCGCCTCGCGCAGCGGCAGAGCGATGATGCGCTCGGCCGCCAGGCCCGCGGCTGGCGGCGCCGAACTGGCGTCGGGAGGCAGCATGTCGGCCGAGAGCGGTTCATTCGGGTCGCCAGAAGCGAGAATCAGAATGCGCTCCACCACGTTGCGCAGCTGCCGCACGTTGCCGGGCCACGTCTGCACCTGCAGGGTGGCGTAGGCGTCATCTGCCAGTCGCCGCCGAGGCAGGCCCGAGGCCGCCGAGAGACGGTCGAGGTAGTAGTCGATCAGTTCCGGGATATCCTCACGACGCTCTGAGAGGCCCGGCACGCGCAGCGGCACCACGTTCAGGCGATGGAACAGATCCTCGCGCAGGCGGCCCGCCGCGATCTCTTCACGCAGGTCGCGGCTGGTGGAGGAAACCACCCGGACGTCCACCTGGACGTCGGTGTCCCCACCGACGCGGCGAAAGCGCTGTTCCACCAGCACCCGGAGCAACCGGCTCTGGGTCTCGCGCGGCATGTCCGCGAGATCGTCGATATAGAGCGTGCCGCCGTGAGCCCGTTCGAAGACGCCGATCTTGCGCGGCTGGCCCCCTTCCCCCTCCTCGCCGAAGAATTCGAGATCGAGATTGCCGGGGGTCATGCCGGCGGCGCTGATGGCCACGAATTCGCCTTTGGCGCGGGGGCTGGCGGCGTGGATAAGGCGCGCCGCCGTCTCCTTGCCAGCCCCCGCGGGACCGGAAATCAGGACCCGGCTGTTGGCGCCCGCTACCTTGGCGATCATCTGGCGCAGCTGTTGAGCGGCCGGTGAGGCGCCCAACATGCCGTCCGGCACAATCGCTTGGCTGCGCAAGCGGCGGTTCTCGCGCTTCAAATTTGCCGCCTCGAGAGCCCGCTCGGCAAGCAGCAGTAGTCGATCCGACTTGAACGGTTTCTCCAGGAAGTCGTAGGCGCCGCGCTTGATCGCGCTCACCGCCGTCTCGATGTTGCCATGCCCGGAGATCATGATCACCGGCAGTTCGGCGTCCAGGCTCTTGACCACGTCGAGCAGCTCCAGGCCGTCCATGCCCCCGCCGCTCATCCAGATGTCGAGCACGACAAGCGACGGCTTGCGGGCGCGGATGGCCGCCAGGGCGCTCTCGGAATCCTTCGCCGTGCGCACCTGATAGCCGTCGTCTTCGAGGATCGCGGCCACCAGTTCACGGATATCGGCCTCGTCGTCGACGACGAGCACATCGCCGGTCATGCCTGCACCTTTCGAACTTCGCTACGTCCTGTCCCGGCGCTGGCCATCGGGAACGACAGCATTACTCGCGCCCCCGGTCCGGCCACCGCGTCGAAAAGCTGAAGCTCACCACCATGGTCTTCGAGGATTCGCTTGACGATCGCCAGACCCAGTCCGGTGCCCTTGGCGCGGGTGGTGACATAGGGCTCGGTCAGGCGATCGCGGTCTTTGGGCGGCAGGCCGACCCCATTGTCCTCGACCACGAAGGCGACGCGGGTAGAGGTTGTAGCCAGCGAGGCGGCGATACGGCCTTCCAGCCCCGGTTCGTTGACCCGGCGGGCGGCGACCGCCTCGCCGGCGTTCTTCAGCACGTTGGTCAAGGCCTGGCCGACGATGCGGCCGTCGCACATCAGGGTGAGGTCGCGCGGCAGATCGCCGATCTCTATCGCGACGTCCGGATCGGCGACGCGCTGGGCGAAGACGGCCTCGCGCAGGAGCTCGGCTGGATCGTTGGGCGCAAAGATCGGGGCCGGCATCCGCGCGAAGGCGGAGAACTCGTCGACCATTCGGCCGATGTCGCCCACCTGCCGCACGATGGTGTCGGTGCAGCGGTCGAAGGTCTCCGGATCGCTGGTTATTTCGTCGCGGTACTTGCGCTGCAGCCGCTCGGCCGAAAGCTGGATCGGGGTCAGCGGGTTCTTGATTTCGTGGGCGATGCGGCGGGCGACGTCGCGCCAGGCGGCGTTGCGTTGGGCGGTAACGAGTCGGGTGATGTCGTCGAAGGTGAGCACGAGTCCCTGGGCGTTGTGGCTGGCGCGCACGCGCAGACGCCGTGTCTCGCCGTGGCGAGTGACGTCCACGTCCTCCTCGGCCTCGCCGCCCTCAGCCAGAGCCAGGGCGGCGACGGCGTCCAGCTCAGGAGCGACCTCAGCCAGCCGCCGGCCTTCATCTTTCTCGCCGGCCAAGGCGAGCAGGCGGTCGGCCTGGCGATTGTGAGCCGAGATGCGGCGATCGGGATCGAGCCCGATGACGCCTGCGCTCACACCCAGTAAGACCGCCTCGGTGAACTCGCGCCGAGTCTCCGCGTCGGCATGAGCGGCTGAGAGATCGCGCCGCTGCTGTTCGAGATCGCGGGTCATGCGGTTAAAGGCGCGCGAGAGCGTGGCTATCTCCTCCGGCTCGCGGCCGATGGCGACACGGGCTGAGAGGTCGCCCGCGGACACCATGCCGGCCGCTTGGACCAGCCGAGCCACCGGCTCAGCCACTCCGCCCGCCGCCTCCATGCCCAGCCAGACCGCGCCGACCAGCACCAAAAGCACGGTCTCGAGGTACGAGAGCCCGAAGGCGTCACGGATCAGCGAGCGGCTGACCGCGGCCTGGCGATAGGCGCCGAGCGAGGATTCGGTCAGGCGCAAGTGACTGAAGATGCCTGGGTCGACCGTACGGACAACGTAGAGGTAGGCGTCTGGATAACCCTTTAGCCGGTAGAGGGCCCGGAACAGATCGGACCGTTCAAATGGGACCAACTCGACCTCGTCACCATCGGCGACCTTGAAGGCCGCGGCGGGCGGATCCAGAAAGGGCGGACCGCCAGACTCCTCGGCGCGCGCCAGCACCCGGCCGTCGTGATCGATGATGTAGGCGGCGGCGAAGTCGTTGTCCCGCGCCAGCTCGCGGAAGAAGCCCGAGAAGGCGACCGGTGCGTCGGCAAGCGCCTGCTCGCCGTCGCCGAGCGCTTCGGCCATCGCCCCCACGTGCCGGCCGATGTAACGCTGTTGCTCGTCGAGATAGCTGCGCGCCACATTGGCCGAGTTGGCCACCACAGTCTGGACCCGGGCGTTGAACCAGTTGTCGATGCCGCGTGTGACCAGCACACCGAAGAACAGCGCGACGATCGCCGCCGGAGCCACGGCCGCCAGGGCGAACAAGCGGACATAGCGCAGGTGCAGGCGTGCGCCAGGATCGCGGTCGCGCACGAGAATGACGATTCGCAACACCAGAGCCGTCGCCGGCGGCGCCAGGGCGAGGAGGCCGAGGCCCAACAAGGCGAGCACCAGGGGGCTGGCGGGACCGAGCGGGCCGGCGAGTGATGGCGACGCGCCGAGGAAGACCGCCAGGCCGGTCGTGGCCACGGCCGCCGCGTAGCAGCTTCCCATCAGGGTGCGTGACGCCAGCACCCCCTTCAGGGGCGCCGGGTTTAGAATTCGGTCGTCCGACACGGGGCGGAGTCTAGGGCGGACTGTGCCCGAAACTCAACAGCTCAGTGGCGATCTTGCGTCAGATGGCTCAGGCCTTGCTCCGCGCAATGCCGAGGTCAGTGATCCGTTTGCGCAGAGTGTTGCGGTTCAGCCCCAGAACCTCCGCCGCCCGCACCTGGTTGCCGCGCGTCGCCGCAAGCGTGAGTTGGAACAGCGGTCGCTCAATTTCCGCCAGCACTCGGTCGTACAATCCCGGCGGCGGCAAGCCGTCAGGCTCGCCTGCGAAAAGCGACATCAGATGTCGCTCCACCAACGTCGAAAGAGTCACCGGCCCCTCGACGGGTGTCGGCGAAACGTGCGCCGAGAGTTCGCGATCGACGATCCGCGCGGTGATGGATTCGTCGGCGTAGAGCGCGCAGATTCGCCGGACGAGATTTTCCAGCTCGCGCACGTTGCCAGGCCAATCGTGGAGCTTGAGCCGCTCGAGTGCATCGGCGTCGATCGTCTTGGGCGGCAGGCCTTCGCGCGCGGCCCGCAAGAGGAAGGCGCGGGCGAGTTCGGGAATATCGTCGAGGTGTTCGCGTAGCGGCGGCATGCGGATCTGCGCGACATTGAGCCGGAAATAGAGATCTTCGCGGAACAGTCCCTGCTGCACGAGCCCACGAAGGTCGCGATTGGTGGCGGCGATTACCCTGACGTCGCAGCGCCGGCCAGTTCTGGGGTTGAGGGCCGGCTCCACCCCATCGAAGATGCGCAGCAGGCGGATTTGCGAATCCAGCGGCATATCGCTGATCTCGTCGAGCAGCAGGGTGCCGCCGTCGGCCTCGGCGAGCCGTCCCGGCGCCTCGCCAGAACCGAACAGTTCTGCGTCGATGCGATCGCGGGGCGCGGCGCCGAGGTTCAGGGCCACGAACCGGCCTTCGCGCCGTCGCCCGAGATCGTGCAGGGCTCGGGCGGCCAGGGTCTTGCCGACACCGGACTCGCCCTGGATCAGCACCGTCAGGTCCGCGCCGACCAGACGCGCCAGGGTGCGGTAGACTTCCTGCATCGGCGCCGAGCGGCCGATGAGGGGCAAGCGCTCGTCACGCACCGCCCGCGCCTGGGCCTTGGCCGCTTCGCCGCTGGCCGGCTTGGCGAGCGCCCGCCGGGCAACCGCTATGAGGTCGTCGAGGTCGAAGGGCTTGGGCACATAGTCGTAGACGCCGAACTCGGCCGCATTGACCGCGGTAAGCAGCGTGTTCTGAGCGCTCATCACGATCACCGGCAGCTTCGGACGCTGCTTGCGGATGCGCGGCATGACGTTGAAGACGTTCTCGTCGGGCATGACCACATCGGTCACCACCAGATCGCCATCGCCGTCCGTCACCCATTTGAGCAGCGTGGCCGCGTTGCCGGTGGCCCGCACGTCGTAGCCCAAGCGGGAGAACGCCTGAGACAGCACCAGGCGGATTGACGAGTCATCGTCCGCGATCAGGATCTTGGCGCTCATAGGGCTCCTTCCAGGAGGCGCTGGGGGGCGATGGGCAGCATCACCCGGAACTCCGTCCGGCCCGGACGGGAGTCGAAGTCCACCTGGCCGTCATGGGCGGCGACCAGCTTGGCGACCAGGGCCAGGCCCAGGCCCGTGCCGAAATCCTTGGTGGTGACGAAGGGTTCGAAAAGGTGGTCGCGGATGGCCGCCGGAACGCCGGGGCCATTGTCGATCACTTTGACCTCCAGGGGCGCGGCCTGGACCGGAATGCCGGTCTCGCTGCGCGCTCGCGCGCCATGACGGAAGGCGGTGGCGATGGTGATCTCGCCACGCCCGTCTCTGCGGCCGTGAGCCGCCTCGGCGGCGTTCTTGAGCAGGTTGAGGAAGATCTGGATCAGCTGATCTTCCTCGGCGAAGGCGGGCGGCAGGGAGGGGTCGTAGTTTTCGCGAATGGTGAGGCCGTCGGCCACGCCGTTGGCGGTCAGGGCGCGGACGTGATCGAGCACGCGGTGGATGTTGACCGGCGCGCGGGCCGGCGTGGCGCCCTGAGCGAATGTCTCCATCCGGTCCACCAATCGGCGGATGCGTTCGGTTTCGTCGACGATGACTTGTGCCAGCGGCGTGTCGGCGGCCGAGAGTCCGGACTTGATCAGCTGGGCGGCGCCGCGGATTCCCGCCAGGGGATTCTTGATCTCGTGGGCCAACATCCGCCCCAAACCAGCCACGGATTGCAGACCTTCGGCGGCGCGCTCGGCCGCTGGGGTGGTGTGACTGAGGGTCAGAGTCAGCAGCAAGACCTCGGGGCCAAGACTGAGCACAGCCGCGTCGGCGACGAACGGCGCCTGGCCAAGCAGCTCCACTTCCACGCCCCGCTCGCGGATCAGGCCGCTGCGCTCAGTGCAACGCGCCACCAGCATCAGGAGTGGCGAGCCGCTCGGCAAGGCCGCCCTGAGGCCGCTGCGCGCCAGGACGGCCAGACTCTGGCCGAACAGCGTCTCGGCGGCTTCATTTGCGGCGATCAGGCGAGCCTGGTCGTCGAGCAGGAGCGACGGATCGGGGCCGAGATCGAAGGCGGCGAGCTTCAGGGTCTCGACGCGACATGGCGTTTCCACGAGGCTCATGCGGCCAGCCTCTGTGGCGTCCAGAGATCGTAGATCGCCACCCGGACCTCGGCGGGCGACTCGAGGCGGCAGACCCGCGACCGCGCCGCTCGCGCTAGCTCGCCGGTCGCGAGGGCCGGCCCCGCCTCGACATAGCCAGCCAGATGCTTGCGAAACATGCGAAGGCCGAGGCCCTCGCCGTAGAAGCAAAGGCTGCGCTCGAGATGAGCCGCGACGCCCTCGGCGAACGCCAGACCTGAGGGCGGCTCGAAGACTGTGCCGGCAAGGGCGGCCGTGATCTCCGCTGCGATCCACGGCCGGCCAACGGCGGCGCGCCCGACCATCACGGCGTCCGCGCCCGACTGCGCCAGCGCCAACCGGGCCGAAACTCCGTCACCGATATCGCCGTTGACGATCACTGGAATGTTTACGGCCGCCTTGACTTCGGCCACGGCCCGCCAGTCGGCCTCACCAGCGTAGAACTGCTGGCGCGTACGGCCGTGTACGGTCACTGCCTGCGCCCCGGCAGCCTCGGCGCGGCGGGCCAAATCGGGCGCCGTCAAACCGTCCCAACCGAGCCGCATCTTGACGGTTACCGGGGCGTCCTGGGTCCGGGCGGCGGCGGCGACCAGCCGTTCGGCCTCGGCCGGGTCGCGCATCAGCGCCGATCCGCAGGCGACGCCGGTGACCGACTTGGCCGGGCAGCCGAAATTGAGGTCGATGATCTCGGCGCCAGCCCGACGCGCCAGCCGCGCGCCGGCGGCGATCTGGTCTGCATCGGCGCCGACCAGCTGCACGACCATCAGGCCGGCGCGCGCGCCCATGGCGGCGCGGCGGACGACGTCCGGTCGCCCTCCAGCGAACTCCTCGCAGGCGACCATTTCTGTGGCGACATATGGTGCGCCGAAAGCCAGCGCTGTCTCGCGGTACGGCAGGTCGGTGACGCCGGTCATCGGCGAGATCCAGACCCGGCCGGCGACCCGCGCCGACCCCACCACGATCTCTCTGCCTAGATTCTGGTCACCCATGTCGCTTGCTTTTTAGGCATGTTGCGGCGCGGCGTAAAGCGCTCGCCCCTTCCCTCTCCCCGCGCGGCGCCGCTAAAGGAGCGCATGGATTTCGCCGCCGTCATCGTCGCGGCCGGCCGCGGCGCGCGGGCTGGCGGAGCCAAGCAGTGGCGAGACCTCGGCGGCCGCCCCGTCGCCCGATGGTCGCTGGAGGCTCTGCTGGCGGCAGGCGCGCGGCACGTTGTCGTGGTCATCCCGCCCGGCGACGAAGCGGCGGCGGCCGGCGCCTTCCACGGCCTGGACCGCTGGAGTCTCATCGCCGGCGGCGTCGAGCGGTTTGACTCGGTGCGCGCCGGCCTTACCGCCCTGGAGCCGCTTTCACCGTCGGCGGTGCTGATCCACGACGCCGCCCGGCCGTTCCTGACCCCCCGCGTCGTGGCGGACCTGCTTGCGGCGCTCGAAGACGCGGATGGCGCCCTGCCGGTTCTGCCGGCCGTCGACACCCTGAAGCGCCACGGCTCGGATGGCGCCCTGGCGACCGCGGACCGAACGGGTCTGATGCGCGCCCAGACCCCCCAGGCTTTCCGCTTCCCCGAGCTATTGCATTGCCTGGCCGCCTGGCCGGCCGGCGAAACGCCGACTGACGACGTGCAAGTGCTGGAGCGGGCCGGCCGGCGCGTGGCGACCACGACCGGCGATGTCCGGCTCTTCAAGCTCACCTATGGCGAGGATTTCGAGATGGCCGAGGCTTTGGCCGGCGCCCTGCGCATCATCCGGGTCGGGCAAGGCTTCGACGTCCACGCCTTTGAGCCCGGCGACCGTGTCTGGCTGTGCGGCGTGGAGATCGCCCACGACCAAAAGCTGGTCGGCCACTCCGACGCCGACGTCGGCCTGCACGCACTCACCGACGCCTTGTTGGGAGCCATCGGAGCCGGCGATATCGGCGATCATTTCCCGCCGACCGACCCGAAGTGGAAGGGCGCGGATTCGGCCGTTTTCCTTCGCCACGCCGCTTCGCTCGTCGCCGCGCGTGGCGGGCGGATCGTCAACGCCGACGTGACGCTGATTTGCGAGGCGCCCAGGATCAAGCCGCACCGCGAGGCTATGCGCGCCCGCGTCGCCGACTTGCTCGCC